>Ga0182024_10005584_pt1 | contig 28148 bp, 31 predicted proteins | sample P32metaG_FD_120480 | JGI IMG/M metagenome (GOLD analysis project Ga0182024, IMG submission 120480) | Permafrost microbial communities from Stordalen Mire, Sweden - P3-2 metaG (Illumina Assembly) | ecosystem: Environmental > Terrestrial > Soil > Wetlands > Permafrost | place: Sweden: Stordalen...
GTCGGCGACGGTGAGAAAATGTGCGATGCTGATCCCCTCTCTCGGGGGCATCTCATAGCTCTTCTGCTCGATTTGTACGCTGCCCATTTGACGACTCCAATTCTAATATCGTACATCTGGCACGCCAGCCCAGGGGCAGCCCGGGATGGATGACGCGCAACTCATAGACAGCCCCCGGGAACGGCCCGCTCTCACCTTTGTCCAGTTCGCCGACGATCCGGTCCGAGGTAGCATAAAGCGACCGTCGTCCTGGCTGCCGGTAGTGGGTCGTTTGAATTTTCCGCCGCCTTCGCTTCGCGCTGCTCAACGAGTTTCATGATGTCGCCCCTCTGCTGGGCATGGTCCTGCTAGAATTCACCAAATGGAAGGACGATGTGGAAAAGCTTGCGCACGTCAGGATAAACACTGGTTTCCCCAAGCGTCCATCCTTCAAAGGAACTGCGATCATGGACCGTAAGACATCGAATCACCACGGGTACCTCAACCGGCGATCGTTCCTCGACGCCGCTGGCAGGCTCGCCGGCGGCGGGTTGGCTGTCGGCGCTACCTTCGAGGCGATATGGCCCCGTTCCGCCTGGGGCCAGCCGGCGAAGGAGACCCACCCGAGTTCTGCCCGCGTTGTGGATCGGCTTAAGACCCACCTCTCGTTTCAGATTTCGGTCGATGTGGGGACCTTGGATCTGGGTCTGACGGTCGCCAGTGCGGCGCTGTCGGGTGGAGTCAACATCGTTGAAATGGGGACGCCGCTGCTCAAGACCCAGGGCGTTTCGAACGTCGTGCCCGCCTTCCGCAAGCGGTTTCCCGACGCTCTCCTGCTGGCGGACATGAAGACCATGGATGGCGGTGGCGGCGAAGCGCGCAGCGTCTACGCCGGCGGCGGCAACATCTTTAATTTCCTCGCTCTCGCCGGCGTGGATACGGCGAAGTCGATCTGCGCCGTGCGCGATGAGTTCAGGCGCGCGGGCTCCGAATTGCCGCGACTTGTCTTTCCCGACATCATGGTGCCGCACCAGGGCCCCGCCAAGCAGGCAGTCGAAGTCGCGCTTCGGATGGTCGAGGCCGGCGTGGACGGGGTTGGTATCCACCTGCAGTCCGACGCGCGGCGCGCAAACCCGAAACTCATCGAGGACGACTACCTCGGCGATGTGGCTCGCGCTGTCTTCGAACGGATCGGCAAGGTCGCCCCAGTACAGGTGGTCGGTGGCCTCAGCATCGCACAGGCAAAGGGCCTCGCCAAGGCGGGCCTGCGCGCCTTCGTGATTAGCGGCAATATGGGCCTGCCGGACGGCAATGCGCGATACAACCTGCCACCGGCCGAGATCCAGCGCTTGGTTGCCGGTTTCATCGCCGAGGTCTCTGGCGCCTAGCAACCACTCGATTAGTCCGGAAGTGCGCTGCGATCGGATCGACTCGCTATGGGGCGACCTTCTCTATCGGCCGCCGTCGGAGTGCATGCCGCACATCCGGTCGGATCGCGCGAGACCCGTACACAGGCTTTGAACCAGCGTTGCATGCACCAGATCCTCACTCACTCAACAGTTCCTGATAGCGGAAGCAACTGACGACGTGATCGTTCAGCAAACCAGCCGCCTGCACGTGCGCATACACGACTGTTGGCCCGACGAAGCTGAATCCCCGATGCTTGAGATCCTTGCTCAATGCCACGAATTCGGCGGAAGTCGCTGGAATCTGTCGCGTAGCTTTCCAGCGCCCGAGCTTGAGCTGCCCCCCGACGAACCGCCAGCAGTAGGAATCAAAGCCGCCGAACTCTTCTTGGATCTTGAGAAACGCACGAGCATTGCGCACGGCGGCCCCGATCTTCATGCGGTTGCGGATGATCTGCGGATCAGTCAGAAGCCTCCGGATTTGTTTCTCGGAATAGCGCGCCACCCTCCCGGGATCGAAGCTGTCGAACGCCTGCCGATAACCTTCCCGCTTTCTTCAGGACAAGCGACCAGTTCAGTCCGGCCTGCGCGCCTGAGAGCACGAGGACCTCGAAGTGTTTGGGGTCGCTACAAACGGGAACGCCCCACTCGCGATCGTAATATTCAAGCAACAGCGAATCATCCACGTTGACCCAGGAGCATCGTTTATTAAGGCCAGCCTCGCTGCGCATAAAGGACGTTCTTCATTGACTGCGAAAACGAAATATCCGAGAGGTCGATCGAGACCATCCGGCGCCACGTATGTCGCGTTCACTCGGGGCAGTTCACCGCTACGTGTTGAGGAGTGTGCCGAGCGTCGCAGGCCACTGCTTCTCAAAGTCGCCGTCCCTTTGGAGTCCGCGCTCTAACAGAGCTTGAATTCGCTGTTGCGCTTCACTCCATGTCAGGGAGGTCTGAAAGGAGTTGAGGGCGTCGAGGAGCTGGTCTGCGGACGGCAACGAGACTTGGTTAACGAGATTCTTCGCCGCGGCGATAGCACGGCGGTCGAAGGAGGCGATGCGGCGCGCGAGCGCATCGACGAAGCCGTCCAACTCCGTGTCCGGAAGTGAGCGGTTGACGTATCCGTATCGCTCAGCCGTGTCCCCGTCGAAGTCGTTCGCGCCGAGAACAATTTCGAGTGCGCGGCCGCGCCCGACCAGATGTGGGAGGCGTTCCGCACCGCCGCCGCCGGGATGCACTCCCACCCCGACTTCGGGTTGACCCAGTAACGTGTTCTCGCGCGACGCAAAACGCATGTCGCAGGCGAGGACGAATTCGCTGCACGCGCCGCGAACACAGCCCCGGATCTTCGCGATGCTGACGACCGGGGATGTAGTGAGACGGACGAACGTATCCATGAGGATCGGGAGACCGGAGCGCCCAACAGCTGTGGTGATATTCCCGAGCCTTCCGGTCAAATCAAAGTGGGCAAGATAGAACTCAGGACTCGCGCTCTCGAACACCACAACGCGCAGGCCTGGGCTTGAGTCCATTCGAGCAAGCAGATCCTGAAGACCTTCGAATATGGTGGCGTCCATAATGTTGAAAGGCGGGTAATCGAGAACCCTCCAGTACGCAGATGTTTCCTCAATGGCCCGCACCGCTATTGTTGATTCACTTTTACTCATAGTTCGAATCCTCAGATCTCGAATGAGCGAGACGGCGAAGTGATCTTCTTCTCCTCATAGGAACGCATTCGCGTGAGCCCGGCTTCCGATTTACAATTTCAAAAAAAGATTTCGTTCGAGTGCCAATCCCTGCGCGAGCGGTGTCTCCATCGCGTTGCGGACCAGACGCTTGATGTAAGCACCCGATTCCGGAGTATGCGACGACAGTCGCCGCGCGATCTCCATCGCGCGATCGAGAGCCTTGCCGCTAACTGTTTCATGCACCAAACCCTTCCTTTCAGCTTCGTGCGGATTTAGTGCTTTTCCTACGAGAATGTGCATAAGAGCGGCTGGCATTCCGATGGTGCGCGGCAGCCTTTGAGTGCCACCGGCTCCGGGAAGGAGACCAAGCTCTGCCTCGGGCAATCCGATCAGGTATTCGCCGTATTCAGCGATACGAAGGTCGCAAGCCAAGGCAAACTCGAAAGCGCCAGCCAGGGCCGTGCCGGAAATAGCGGCGATTACTGGTTTTGGCATGCTCTCGCACAAAGCCATAGCCTTGTCGAAGACCCCCCCCGTTGTAGGTCGCGTTCTCGGGCCACTGGCGGCAGGAAGCCCGCAGGGACTCGGCGATCTCGATAAGGGCAGGAATATGAAAATGACGATTGAAATAACCGGGCGCTCCTCCGGTCACGACGACTACACGAACATGGGCGTCGCCCGCGAATTTTTCCAGCTCCCCGGTGAGCGCGTCGCCCATCTCAGCGTCGAAATAGATTCGTTTGGGGCTGCCCAATGTAACGAGCGCAATTCCATCGGTTACTTTTGTCGTCAGAACATCGGCGTTCATGGGCACCTCCCTGGTTTTCAAATTCACTTCTACACGGACGCAACCGAGTTGGCGGCCAACGTAATGAGATCAGCCACCTCTTTAGGGTACGAGACCATTGCGGCATGGCTTGACGCTACCTTGCGGATTTCGGCTCCCATGCGCTTCGCCATGAATTCTTCCGCCTGTGGCGGAATCATCTGGTTGTCGGTTGCGACCATGGACCACGATGGAAGGGTTTTCCACACCGGAGGCCCGGCCTTTGCGGTGAAGGAGTCGACGCTCAGTGGTTTTTGCACTGCCGCCATAATGCGGGCTTCTGTTGGGTCCACATCGCCGGCAAATGCCATTGCGAAGCAATCCCGATCAATCCACAGAAAGCCATGATCGTCAGGGGGGCGAACCGCGGCAGCACGCGCTGGGGCTGGTCCCTGTTTGCTCAAACCATCCAGGCTCTCGCCTTCGTCCAGGGCAAAGGCAGCGATGTATACCAGCGCTTTTACTCCCGGCATGCCGTTCGCAGCTCCGGAAATTACGACGCCGCCGTAGGAGTGACCCACAAGCACGACTGGGCCCTTCAACATGCCGAGCAAATTCTCCGTCACTGCTATGATATCGAGTTCCTAAAACAGACGCAGGAGAAACTGCGCGAAGAGGAACAGGAGCTTCGCCGGATTACTGACGCGATACCCCAGGCGATTGTTGTTCTGGACCCGTCTGGCGCTCCTGTATACGCGAACTACGCAACATTGGACTATACCGGCCTTACGGCGAAAGATGCGGTTTCTCCGCGCTTCCGCGAACGAATGTTTCATCCCGACGACCTGGAGAGATTACGCGACGAGCGAAAGGCTGCTCTCGGCCGCGGGGTTCCATTTGAAGCCGAACTGCGAGCACGCCGAAAAGATGGCGAGTATCGTTGGTTCCTCATTCGCTACAACCCCTTCCGAAATGAGCAGTGGCAACTGACCCGCTGGTACGCAACGGGAACGGACATCGATGACCGCGTTCGCGCGGAAGAGAGGACGCGGAACGAAAATCTGGCATTGCGAGAGCAGATCGATCGTGACTGGATGTTCGAAGACATCGTCGGGTCTTCAGAGGCGCTTGGGAAGGTGCTCCGCCGGGTTTCTAAGGTTGCGTCCTCCGACTCCACGGTTCTTATCCTTGGTGAAACCGGTACAGGAAAGGAGTTGATTGCACGCGCGATGCACAAACGGTCCAAGCGGGCGGAGCGGGCGTTCATCGGTGTGAACTGCGCAGCTATTCCGTCCTCGCTGATTGCTTCCGAGCTTTTTGGGCACGAGAAAGGCGCTTTTACCGGCGCCACTCAAAGGCGCGCCTGGGCCGTTTTGAATCGGCGAACGGCGGCACAATTTTCTTAGATGAAATCGGCGACCTGCCCGGGGAAATTCAAATCGCACTATTGCGGGTGCTGCAAGAGCGTGAAATCCAACGGGTCGGCGGAAACAATTCCGTTCCCGTGGACGTTAGAGTTCTGGCGGCAACTCATCGTGATTTGAACGCACTCGTCGCCGAAGGGCGATTCCGGGAAGATCTCCTGTATCGGCTCAACGTCGTGCCTGTCGAGGTGCCACCTCTTCGCGAACGGTTGCTGACATTCCCTTGCTTGTTGAGTACTTCATCGATCGCTTCGGCAAAAGAGCTGGCAAGAAGTTCAGAACGATCGATAAGAAATCTCTAAAAGTATTTCAGGGATACAGTTGGCCGGGCAACGTTCGTGAGCTACAAAATGTGATCGAGCGTGCAGTGATCCTGAGCGAGGGTGAAACCTTCGCTGTGGATGAAACTTGGCTAAGGCGGGAACTGGCAGCAGGTCCAAAACGGAGAGGTACGCTAAACGGCACCCTTGCGAAGCAGGAAAAGGAAATGATTGAAGCCGCGCTTGCCGCGAGCCAGGGCCGAATCCCTGGACCATCAGGCGCTGCCGCCAAACTCGGCCTGCTCTCGCGCACCCTCGATTCTAAAATTAGGCGTTTGAAGATTAACGCATACCGGTTCAAAACGCCACGCTAGAGCTGTCCGGTCATGAGGTGATCGCTCGTGACGTTCCTGACGCGCGGGCATAACTGAGGCGAGGCGACCTCCTTGCGCCTCCAGAAGTCCGCTTGCCGAGGCCGGGTTCGCCAACTACGATCCCGATGCCTGCCTCATCAACCGCTGCACCCCAGGCGCCAAACTCAGTCTTCATAAGGATTCTGACGAGAAGGACGCTTGGGCTCCCATCGTCTCCGTCTCGCTCGGCTTACCAGCCGTTTTCTTGTGGGGCGGCCAACGCCGTTCCGACCCGGTGCGTCGCCTGCACCTCGAAAGCGGTGACATCATAGTGTGGGGCGGTCCCGCACGGTTCGTTTATCACGGCGTCGCGCCGCTCAAGGACGGGCAGCACTCGCTGACCGGCGCCGCTCGCATCAATCTTACCTTCCGAAAAGTATACTGATATCGTCGGCAGTCCAGACGAGAGCGAGGCCGCCGAGTAGCAGTTCTAACGATGGCACGTTAGGCCATCGCGCCAAAGTCGACCAGTGACTCCGATGCCCATCGGAGCGCGCTAGATGACGCAGCCTTCCTCTGAAGGCGGCAACCACGAAGGTTCCCGGCCGGGGTGAGGGATTTGCGGGGGCGGCTGGAGCGTAGGACCTGCCCCGCTTTGCGGGGCGCGCTTAGGCCGGAGCGGAAGCCGACCCTGCAAATCGGCGCCGTAAACCAGCCGGTGACTTTTAGGAGCGAGCTTTGCGGGGCGCCGTCGCTTGCTGTTCTTGAGCCGGTAACTTTCGCCGTTCACCTCTAGGATGTGGACGTGATGCGTGAGCCCGTCCAGCAGGGCTCCTGTCAGCCGCTCCGATCCGAAGGCCTCGGTCCATTCGTTGAACGGCAAGTTGCTGGTCACACCAGCGTGGCACTGCGCGCATAGCGGCGGCTGAAGACCTCGAACAGCAGTTCGGCGCCGGTTTTGGACAGCGGCACGAAGCCCAGTTCGTCGATGATCAGAATCTCGAAGCTGGCAAGCATTTTCTGAAAGCGCATCAGGCGCCGTTCGCCCTTGGCCTCGATCAGTTCGTGCGCCAGCGACGCCGCGGTCGTGAACCGGACGCGAAAACCCTTCTGGCAAGCGGCCAGGGCGATGTGCGTTTTGCCGGGTGGCGAATCGCGGACGCGGCACCCTGAAGTTCCGCCGCGCGTAGCCCACCAGCCCTTCCACCTTCCCCTTGTCGTTGCCCTTGCCAGGGCGCCCTTCTCCGCAAACAGGTGATGGCTTTGCAGCTCGGTGAACGCTCGCGTTTTCGCCCGCGTCCCATCGCCAAAGATCCGCGCAACGGCGATCTTGGTGTTGTCGTACAGAATCGTGCGTGGAACTCCGCCGAAATACGCGAAGGCGTGGTTGTGCCCTTCCAGGAACGCCTCCGTCGTCTCGGCCGGAAAGGCCATCACGAAGCAGTCATCGGACCGCGGCAGGTCCATCGCCAGATAGTGCGCCTTGCATTCCACACCGGCGATCACCACCATCGCTTCGCCGAAGTCGGCCTGCGCATCTCCCGGCGGATGTTCCAGCGGCACAAACATCTCGCGCTGACTCAGCTTCCTGAGCCGCACGTAGTCCTTCACGAATCGTATAGCCGCCCATGTAGCCGTGCTCGTCGTGCAGCCGCTCGAAGATCCGTTTGGCGGTGTGGCGCTGCTTCCTGCCTTCCGCCTTGTCGTCTTCCAGGATCTGGTCGATGGCGCCCACCCACGCGTCCAGCTTCGGCCGGCGCGCCGGTTGCTGCCGCCGGTAGCCCGGCGGCACCGAGTACCGCAGCATCTTCCGCACCGTCTCGCGAGCCAGCCCGAACTCCTTGGCCGCCTCGCGCTCGCTCATCTTGTCGACGACGACCGCTCGCCGCACCCGCGCATACAGCTCCACTGTGTACACCTCTCAGGTGTTCCACAAAACATAAGCCCGTGGGAATGTTCGATGGAACCAGTCTCCTGGCGGCCTGGTTTTGCTCCGCCAGCAACGCCGCTCATACGGCGTTTACTGGTCTATTTTCGCTCCGGCGCTTATACCGAACGCAAGCTGACGCAGACCCGGCTGGCCGAGCTGCTGGCCATCGGCCCGCGCGTCTATAGCCGCTGGGAGACCGGCGACGTGACCCCGCACTTCGACACAATCGTCCGCCTCGCCGACACCTTAGGTGTCAGCCTGGACGAGCTCGCCGGTAGGAAGGATGTGCGGAGCGAAACCGCGATTAAAAATCCCGAGCTGAATCGATTGTGCAGAAAGGTCGACCACCTTTCCGATGAGGATCAGAAAGCGCTGGTCATCGTCCTCGATAGCTTGGTTAAGAGGTCGAGGGTCAGCAAGGTTATGGCGGAGATTTAGGAGACGTGGAAACACGCGGGCTGTCCCTCGTTTTCCTAAAGAAAAATATTAGGGACGGTCTCGTCCGTCCCGCCTGGCTTCAGCCCCCTTACGAACATCGCCCTTCCATGCTTTCCGCTCACTCGTCGGAACATCTGCCCACTCGAAATCAACAACACCCTGCGGTTGGCGCCCGGACCGTACACTCGGGAGGACAAACTGAAAGGTCAGCCGGAAATACCACGAAGGTCCGACATGATTTAGCGGAACACTGAACCGCAGATCCATGCCAGGCTCAATTCTCATGGTCGTGGCAACATCGATCGGCAAATAATGTTCGGGTGGGGAAATCCAACCCGCCGACGAATTCGGAGGTCCGGAACTAAAGCCCTGAAGATCGGCAGCCTTCACTACTTCATGCATGACCTCTACGCCCCCTGTGTCGGCCTCGGGTTCGATGGCGTTGACCTCAATGGGAACACGGCTGTTATTCCGAATTCGCAGCCACAGCAAATCGGACCCGCCGTTTCCCGGAGCCATCGGCGGACGCCCTACGCGGTCGAAGGACACGAACACGAAAGGTTTCTCCGGGTCGATCACAAGAGCGTTGACCTGGCTCTGAGACGATGCCGGCTGGGCCATCACAGTAGACAACAGAAGCGCGCCCCATGCGTGCCTGAGCGCGTTTCTCGCTGTCATTTCGTCACCTTCACAACTCCGTGCGGGAACGCCGCCTTGTCCAGGTTCGTGTACTGTTGCGTCAGGATTCCGTTTATCATGTTATCTGTATTGATTTGCGGCCAACCACGGAATTGAAGCATATATGGAGAATGACCGGAAAAGCTTACTGTTTGGTACATCCAGCCGAGGCCTATTCCGATATTAGCCTGAATCTGATACGCTCTCGTTTCGGTCTGTCTGTTGCTCGGGTCTACCATCGGCGAAAATCCGGAACTGACATAGGCGGAGGCATCTGCTACATGAGATCCCTCATGCGCGACGAGCGCAGGCACCGAGCTATCCGGGGACAGCAGAGCAGCATTAAACGTGACATTGATATTCTGACCGTTCTTGTTCTGGTCCGTTATCGAGCCTGCTGTGTTCGCAACCGTGGTGATGGCTCCATACTTCCCGGTATCGCCAACGTTGATCGTAACGCCGTTCGCGTCGCCCCTCCCACCGTAGGCAGAGATGGCAGCCTGTGCCTGTTTGTACTCTGACGAGTCCGCACCATACTTATCTTTCAGGCCATTAGCGGCGGTCTGCGACTGATCAAGCGACTTCTGAAAACTGTCGCACTGGTCCGTACTTACGCTCTTTCCGCAAACGTATTGTCCTGAAGGATCAATGTAGGCAAGCGGGTTGTTTCTACCGTACGTATAGAGATTCCAGCTTTGCGGTTCATCAGGATGCTGGTCCGCGAACGGCTCATCCGCGCTGGTGAATCGCCCCTGCGCTGAGGAGAAGTACCGAGCGCCAAAATAATCGAGGCCGGTTTCTGAATCTCGTTCTTTGGAGGTGAACTTCACGCTCAATCCATCCGCCGGATCCGGATTGGCCGGATAACAGGACGGACGGCCGTTGATCCCTGCAGCGATGTCTCCTCCAAACGGGAAATAATCGTAACAGTTCGTCCCAGCCGCGCTGATCGCAAGCCTGGTGCTGCCGAGGTGGTCCTGCGTCAAATACGTAGTGCCCGAGCCGCTCGCCGCGCCGCCGTACTCGGCCTCCAGCCGGCCCATCGCGTCGTACACGTAGGTCGTGGGGGCCCCTCCTGACAACGTTCTCGTCACGCGGTGTCCGTCTCCATCGTAAGTATACTCCGTCGGCGTACCGTTGATCGCCGCCGAAAGTTGTCGGTTCTCAGCGTCGTAAGTGAACGTCCGCTGCATCGCACCGACTGAGCTTACATTCCCAGCACTGTCGTACGTCCAGGAATTTATTTGGTTCTTTGAGTTGAACCAGGTCGATGCTTGTGGCGTTTCGCCAGTCGGCGAGGGCAGTCCGGGGTGAGCGGAAAGCCAGCGATTGCCGAAATTGTCATAGCCTTCGTTCTCCGACCACGAACCGGATTCCCCTGTTGCGGTCAGGCGGTTGAGCCCGTCGTAGCCGTAGGTCTGCGTAGCGCTAAAGGCGACGTTCGGGCGCGAGATTATTTGACTCAAGAGGTTGCCGTTGTTGTCACGAAGCAGTCATCGGACCGCGGCAGGTCCATCGCCAGATAGTGCGCCTTGCATTCCACACCGGCGATCACCACCATCGCTTCGCCGAAGTCGGCCTGAGCATCTCCCGGCGGATGAGCGAACGGCACAAACATCTCGCGCCGACTCAGCTTCCTGAGCCGAACGTAGTCCTTCACGATTGTATAGCCGCCTGTAACCGTGCTCGTCGCGCAGCCGCTCGAAGCTCCTCTTGGCGGTGTGGCGCTGCTTCCTGCCTTCCGCCTTCTCGTCTTCCAGGATCTGGTCGATGGCGCCCACCCACGCTTCCAGCTTCGGCCGGCGCGCCGGTTGCTGCCGCCGGTAGCCCGGTGGCACCGAGTACCGCAACATCTTCCTCACGGTCTCGCGAGCCAGCCGAACTGCATGGCCGCCTCGCGCTCGCTCGTCTTGTCAACGACGACCGCTCGCCGCACCCGCGCATACAGCTCCACTGTGTACACCTCTCAGGTGTTCCACAAAACATAAGCCCGTGGGAATGTTCGATGGAACCAATCTCCTGGCGGCCTGGTTTTGCTCCGCCAGCAACGCCGCCTACGCGGCGTTTACTGGTCTATTTTCGCTCCGGCGCTTATAGATTAAATCGTCCGCTCTTACACTTCCTGAGTCACTTGGGCGGCAGATCTTGAGCCTCGGCGTTTTGTAAGTTGAGGCCCACACGCTCGCCGTTAATCAAAACAACGCCTGCGTCCAGCAATTGCTGGCCGGTCAGGTTGTATTGAGCGTAGCTGTGCAAAGCGTTCCACGGAAATATGAATTCCACGGACTCGCTGGCTTGTCCTTCGGCACTTCCGGCGAGCCGGACCGTGGTGCTGAAATCGATGCCGTTAAAGTCGGCGCTGTCCTTGAAGTACGCGAGTATAGGTCGGATGAGATGCGCCACGTGACGGTCAAATGCGAGCGCCGCCAGTTTATATTGCGAGCCGGAATCGGATGCCGCCAGAGGCGTGGCAATCGGAAGTTCGAGATATTGGCCCTCGCGAAACGCAATGAAAGATGGGGGAGCGTAGGGGACGAAATGCGCTTGCGATTCGAGATCCTTTAGCATTCTGGTGAACGTGTCGCGATAGACATCTTCCAGCCCTGCTCGCGAACTAGAGGGACGAGGCGGAGCGGCCACGATGTGCGCGGGGGGTGCGACGGGCGCGCTGGACGCAGGCGGCAATGCGGCCACCTTAATTACCGGAGTATCCCTGTGCTCGTACGGATAAATGGAAATCGGATTGCTATTGAGGTAGGCGGCGCCGTCTTGAATTGCAGCGATGCGGCCCGCTTCATCGCCAGCCTCGATCAATTTCTGGGCCGCCGCCTTCGGCAGGATGAGGACGACATTCTCCGCCGTTTCTGTATCGAGGCCCATCACTTTTCTAATGACGTGGTGGGAAATCTCCAGCGCGAACGCGTCCGGCCCGTCGGCCCGCGAGAGCGCGGGCACGGCCGCCTGTAGGATCGGCAGCATCACATCGGAATAGGTCCTGCGTATGCGCTCTTCGTTGGTCATCCGCTCGACGGAATAGGCCGCGAAGTAATTGCCGGTGATCTTGAGAACGGTTTGCCCTTGAAATTTGTCGAATTGAATCGAGCGCTGATCGCTGCGCTCCTGCTCCCGCTCGCTCAGGTCCAGTTTGCGGCTGAAGTAGAAATGATACGGAAAACGGTGACCGGCGAGCGCCGCGGTGATCGCGTGCAACTCCTCCAGATGGCTCTGCTGCAGTCCGCGGATCGCGGGGTCCGTGATCTCGGCCGGCGATAACACTTGACCGGTCGCTTGCCATGCCAGAATCGCCAGAAGGCTACGGATTCGCATTGAACACTCCTTGGGGACGATAAGGTGGATCCGCGATCGCGCGGATATAGGCCGTCAACGCCTCAATGTCGCTCGCGGAGAGCGTGGGGCTATAGGGCGGCATCTCCGGCGATTTGCTGAGCGCGGCGCCTCCATGAGTGATGATGGCCACAAGATTCGCGCGACTGACTTGGTTCAACGTCGCGCCATCGGAAAAAGAGTGCGGCGCGACGCTTAAATTGTCGTGGTTCGATACTCTTTCGGCGGTGGATTCGGAATTGTGGCATCGCGAACAGTATCTCTCATTCAACACCTGGCCAAGGGTCTGCTGGTAATCGAGAGAGATTTCGGCAAACGTCACTTGGATCGGTTTTCCGGCTTTGTCCTGAGTGGTTGCGACCAGCGAGTATCCGCCGGACGCACCGCCAAGCCGTACCCTGGTGCTGAACTGGCCATCGCTACCCGTGAGTCCCGAGGGCGGATCGAACCGCACACGGTCCGGCGCGCTGAATTGCACCAACGCGCCAGTGACACCCGTGCCTTGCGCGTCGTTGACTTGCGCCACTACCGGCTGGTCGAGCGTCGCGCCGGCGCTGGCCGTCTGCTTTTCCCCGCTGAGGTCGACGATCGCCACACCGAACCCTGAGGCCACCGGCGAGGACGAGAACGATGGTGCCTGGTTGCATCCCGTAGCCGCGAGCAGCAGCAACAATGCGACGGCAGCGGACGTCCCCCTCATCTCGATCCTCCCTTTTTCGTTGCGGCCTTCTGTTCCATTAAGAACGCGGTGATGGCGCGCGCGTCCTCGTCGATCATGTTCCAGTTCACCTCCAAAGTTCCCGGACGCAGTGCCTGCGCGTTCTTCAGCCAATGGAAAATCCACGCCGGGTTCATCCTCAATCCCACGTCGGTGAGCGTCGGTCCGATGTAACCCTTGTCTTTCGCCGGATCGAGGATATGGCACGAATTGCAGGCGTATTTGCCGTAATAAAGATCCTTGCCGTGCGCCGAATCGCCGGTCGCGAATTTCGAATCGCCATCGAACGCCGTCGTCTGATAAACCGTCATGATGTAATCGGCCAGCACGTTGGCCTCTTCGTCGGTTATGTTGAACTTCGGCATGCGGCGGATCAGCGTCGGCCGCAGTGTGTCGGGGCGCTTCAGAAAATTCACGAGCCAGCTTCGTTGCACCGAGCTGCCTTCCCATGTCAGCTCCGGCGCCATCGCGCCCCCGCGTCCATTGATCGCGTGGCAACTGAAGCAGCGCATGTCCGTCATCAACTGACCCGCCCGGCCCGCCGGCTGATACGTGGAAGGCGGCGCGGCCTGGATTCGTAATGCGACCGGCAGCGTTTTCGCGCGAGCGGTTTGCGCCAGCAGCGCCGTCACCAGCGAGTCGACCTGGGAATCGGAGAAAGTGAACTTCGGCATCTTCAACGCGTTTCCGAACGAGCGCGGGTTCCGGATCTTGGCCGAAATGTAATCCGGCACCGTATGCGCCATCCCGGGCGCGAACAGGATTTTCGCGAGCGGCAGGCTTCCCACAGCCGTCAACTCGGGAGCGAAGTTATCCGCATGCGCGACGCCGTTGATTTCGTGGCACGATGCGCAGCCGCGCTCACTCACCAGAGTCTTGCCGTGCGCGATTTGCGCGGCCGTCGCCGGTTCCAGGCGAACGTCCTTCAGGAAATCGGCGTCCGCTTTGCTCCCGAGAAAACCCATCACCAGCCCGATGTCTTTTTCCTCGAAGCGATAGTGCGGCATGGCGGTCTCGGGATCGTAAACTTGGGGATTGCGCAGCCAATCCGCCAGCCACTCCGGCTTGACCTTGGAGCCGACTCGCGTCAATTCCGGTCCGATATTGCCTCCCGTCATCAGCCCCGCGGCGTTCTGCATCGCGTGGCAGGAGGCGCAGAACGATTCGCCGTACACGCTCGATCCCTGCTGCACCGCCGCCGTATCGTCCTGCTTGGGAACCGCCGGCATCTTGCGCGCCTCACCCGCGATATACGGCGTGCTCTGGTTGATCAGAAACGCGGAAATATCGCGTGCGTCCTGGTCGCTTAACTGGAAATTGGGCATGGTGGCCGTCGCGGCGTACGCCTGCGGATTCTTGATCCATGCGAAAATCCATTCTCGCGTGGTCTTCTGAGCGACATGTGCGAGCGACGGCGGATCGTCGGTCGCCGTCATCACGCGGCCCTCGGGCGATGCGATTTTGTGGCAACGCACGCAGCCATACCGCGCCAGTAGGTCTCTTCCCGCATTCAATTGAGGCGTTCCCTCCAGCGGCCGTTCGTGACACTGCCCGCACGACGATTCGATGTACCGCGCGGGAAGGATCGGCTGTTCCCACGCCTTCGTGCCGCGGTGCGCGTCCTCCACCGTCGTTGCGGAGCCCTGTCCCCGATGGCACATCACGCATCCGAATTCGGTCAGGGAATGCGGAATCGGCGGATGCGGCCGGAACGGCTGCCCCACGACCCCGGCCAGCGACGCTTCCTTCAATCCCGAGTGACAAGTCGAGCAGCGGTCGACCACGTCCAACTCCGGCAGCCAGATCTGTTGCACCCCTCCCTGAAATCGCCGCGCCAGGGAGACGCCGTCGCTGCGATTGCGAATCAAGCTCTGGTATTCGTGCTGGTAGCGCACCCATTCGCGAAAGTGATCCTTCGCCGGCACGACCGCGAGAAACAGCAGCAGCACAACGCTCAGGGACCCGAACGCGCGCGCGCTGTCCCCGAACAGGAACCGCCGCGCCGCGCGGATTTTTTCGGTCATTCCACCTCCCACGGCATGACCCACGCCCAGCCCGCACCCCGGAAGAACGTTCCGATGACCGTCAATATAATCGCGGCCGTCAGGAACCATGACATGATCCAGAACGATAGCGGCTTGGAATGCAGCCATCGCCGGAACCGACCTGGGTTGGGCGGCGGGAAAGCGTCCAAAAACATGATTCCGGCGATCAATAAGGTTGGGATCAGCACCGAGTAAACGTCAAACCACGCAAGAAACGCAACCAGCGTAACCACCACGATGGCTAATAGCCGCATCTTCTTTTCGCGGTCTTTGATCCAGAAACCTTCGGCCTGAATGTTGACGCCGAAATAAGGAATCACGATCAGCGCCATCACAACCAGCGTCGGAATTACGACGCCTCCCACCACCGGAGGGAAATAGTGCAGCAACTCCTGCAGGCCCAGGAAGTACCAGGGCGCCTTGGCCGGATTCGGCGTCAGCATCGGATTCGCCAGCCCTTCGAGCGGCGCGTCCCAAAATAGCGACAACACCACCAGCGCGAGTAGTAGCAGCTCCACCGCGACAGCCGCGCGCAGCATGACCTCCGGGTAGGTCATCACGTTCTGGTCGTCCCGCGCCTCGACGTGCGGCGAAGTGCGCCGGGTCACGAACGCGACGCGCACCGGAGTGCGGCGGCTGTCGGAATCCATCGATGCCGTGAAGTCCTTTGGCTCACTCATCGATTTTCCCTCCCGTGTGAAGCCCGCCGTCCTTCCGGATCCGCCAGAAGTGAATCGCCAGGAACACCACGGCGATCAGCGGCAGGATCACGCAATGCAGCACGTAGAATCGCAGCAGAGCATTGGCGTTCACCGTGTTGCCTCCAAGAATCAGGAAGCGGGTTTTCGCGCCCACCAAGGGCACCGCCGACATGATGTTCGAACCTACCGTGATCGCCCAGAACGCCAGTTGATCCCACGGCAGCAGGTACCCGGTGTAGCTGAGGAACAGCGTCACCATCAGCAGAACCACGCCCACCACCCAGTTAAATTCGCGTGGCGGGCGATACGCGCCACGGTAGAACACTTTGAACATGTGCGCGAATACCAGCAGCACCATCGCGTGCGCGGACCAGCGGTGCAGATTCCGCAGGAACACGCCCGCCGAGACGACGAACTGCAAATCCTTCATGTCCGCGTAGCCCTGCGGAACCGAAGGATGGTAGTACAGCATCAACAGAATTCCCGTGACCACCAGAATCAGAAAACATCCAAAGCTCAGCGTCCCGAGGTACCAGGTAACGCCGAAATCCAGCGCCCTCCGCCGGACCTTGACGGACGCCAGGTGCATAAAAACGTTCTGCTGAACCGCTAGCGACCGGTGCAGATTGCTATCGCCCGTTCCCGCCCGGAAAACCGAACGCCACACGCGGGAGTTGCGTACGCCAGCGAGTTCCTCAAAGAATTTCATCGTGTTAAATCCTGACGAACTGTTTTTGCGCCAGAGGCTCGGAGCGGTCGATCAGCAGGTCGCCGTCGTCGCCCACCCACGTCTTCAACCACGGCAGAGGGCGCGGAGCCGGGCCTTCGATCTTGGTGCCGTCCGTACGGAACTTACTGCCGTGGCACGGGCACGCAATGATGCCCAACTCCGGCTTCCAAGCGGTGAGACAGCCGAGGTGCGTACACACGGCCGAGAGCGTATAAATGCCTTCGGGCCGGTGCACGATGTAGACTCCGCTCGCCACGTCGGGTGTTACCGAATCCAAAGGATAGCGATCGGGTTTCCCGGCATCGACGATCGGCGAGGGTTCGTACAACGCGTTCGGCGAGAGGAAGGCGTAGCCGAATACGGCCGACCCGGCTCCCGCGATCGCTACCGCTCCGAGTCCGACGGTCGTGAACCTGCGGCGGGTGCATTCCTGGCAGGAATCGCTGCCAGCCTTTTTCACTTCCTCCGGCATCTCATTCTCCTCATACCGAAAAAACCGGCGCTTGAAGCTTCATCGAATACGCTTCCATCGTGATCGTGTTCACCGGGCATCGCTCCGCGCAGAGCCCGCACCGGATACAACGCGTTTCATCCTTCAACATGGCCGCACCGGTGATGGTCCCGAGTTCCTCAGCGGCCACGCCGTCCAGCTCCACGCGGAAAATTCCGCGATCGCCGCCAATCTGGTCGAGCACGCCGGACGGGAACTCAATCCGGTCCAGCGAAACAAGCTGGATGCAGTTCTCCGGGCACACATCCACGCAGCCGCCGCACAGAATGCATTGCGATCCGTCCGCTTCGTTGCCCTCGAACACCGTATTGATCCAGCAGCGCAGGCAGCGCCGCGCCTCCCGCCGGGCAGTATCCTCGTCATAGACCAGCTCGACCTCGGTCACCCCCGTGCGCCGGTCCAGAGGAAGCGTCGGAATCGTCTGCCGCCCGATCTCCATGTAGTCCGGATACATTTTGTGGTGCGGCAGAATTTCGACTTCGATCTCAGGCTCGCCATGGATCCGTCCGGTCAGATGCTCGTCGATGCCGATCGCGATGCGCTTGCCGTCGCCCACGCTGTCGATGATCAGCCGCGGCCCGAAAACGCAATCCCCTCCCGCGAAAACGCCCGCCGCGCTGGTCATTAATGTTCGGCGGTCCGCGACGATTAAGCCTCTAGGAGAAATGTCGACGCCGTCCTCCGGCTTCAAAAAATCGAGCCGCGGCGACTGACCAATCGCCAGAATCACCGTGTCGCATTCAATCGTCGCTTCGCTGCCTTCTTGAAAGGTAGGGTTGAATTTTCCTTGTGCGTCGAGGACGGACTTCGTCCGGATCGTTTCGAGGCCCACCACTTTGCCGTCGCGGCCCAGTACACGCACGGGGCCTTGTCCGTCGTGCATGCGCACGCCCTCGATCTCCGCCTCTTCGATTTCTTCGGACGCGGCCGGCATCTCCTCGCGCCTCTCCAGGCACACGATGTTCACCTCGCGCGCTCCCAAACGCAGCGCGGAGAGCGAAACGTCCACCATTTCGCGCGCGGCCACCGCGGCGATATTTTCCTCGCTGGGCGTCGCGCCCTCGTCTTCACCCCCGTGCTGCTTCAGGACTTCCCGAACCGCGCTCCGAGCCACGTCCATCGCGACGTTTCCTCCCCCGATCACCACCACTCTTTCGCCGATGCTGAACCGGTATCCCAGGTTCGCGTTGAGTAAAAACTCGATTCCCTTATGGACGCCGTCGAGGTCGACTCCGGGAATCGAGAGGTCACGGCTGCGATGCGCCCCCACCGCGAGGACTACGGCATCGAAGCCTTGCTCGCGCAGTCCGGAGACCGTAAAATCGCGGCCCGCCGCCGAATTCAGTTTCAGTGTGACATCCCCGGCCTCCAGGATTTCGCGAATCTGCGCCTCCACCACCGCGCGTGGAAGCCGGTACTCCGGAATGCCCAGATGCAGCATTCCGCCCGCCACCTGCGCCGCCTCGAAGATTGTGATCGAGTAACCCATCAGTGCCAGGTCGTACGCCGCCGACAATCCCACCGGCCCGCTCCCGATAATCGCGACCTTGTAAGGAAGCTTGGGAACACTGCACCGCTGCGGTTCGAGAGGCGTCCGCGACTCCGGCCCGTGCCGCTCTGTCAGAAACCGTTTCAAGGCCCGGATCGAGATCGGCTTGTCGATGGCGCCGCGGCGGCAAGCGGTCTCGCACGGATGCGCGCACACCCGTCCGCAGACGCTCGCCATCGGATTCGGATCGCGCGCGACGCGGTATGCTTCCTCAAAACGCCCATCCGCGATCAGCGCCACGTACTTCCCGGCATTGGTGCCCGCCGGGCACGCCATCATGCACGGGAAGTTCGCGTTCAACCATTCGCGGTCGACGCGTTTGTCTTTCAGGCGTTCCAGCATGGGCGCTATTTCGCCAGACTGAACTCCAGCGTCGCACTGCCGGCAAGGGTAACCGGTTTGGTTTGGATTTTCATGCCTTCGTGCCACGCCGAAACCGAGTAGCTTCCATCCGGCACGTCCGCGATCTTGAAATTTCCCGACGCATCCGCCACGGCGTAATACGGAGTCGGCGACACGATAATGTATCCCGACATTTCCGGATGCACGTTGCATAGCAGAGGCACCACACCCACCGTGTCGAATTTGAAGGCGCGCTCTTCTCCGGTCGGCCAGGTTCCCATGTTGTGGCTCATCTTCTTGTTGCCGCTGATCGACGGCCAGAAAATGTTGTGTTGCACTTTGTCGCTGTTCAGGAACTGCACCGTCGAACCGAGCTGCACCGCCAGCACATGCGGCTGAAACAACAGCGACTTCTGATCCATAACGACCGGCTTGGCCGCCGCCGGAAACGTCTTTCCCGGAATGGCCTCTATATACACCACCGAGCCCGCCTTTCCGGGGCTCACGGTGCCCGAAATGACGCCGGCTCTGGTCAGGATCGCTGCGGCAAACAGCACACACGGAATAGCTTTTTTCATAATTGGTTAAATGTCCTCTCTCGAAAGTCAGTACACAAACTCGAGCGCGAGCACCGCCGTGTTCACGCGAAACGGGCTCGCCGCTATCGGGTTCCCGTTTGGAAGGCTCGCCAGCGTCACAAACTGCCGCGGCCGGATCTGGTATTCGAAGGAGAGCTTAATGTTGGGGTGAATCAGGAACTGCACCCCGGGAGTCCATCGGTCGCGGGTTGAATTGTACGGCGCGAAATACGGCGTGTTCGTCGCGAACAGCAAGCCGTTGATTCGATCCGCCGTGGAGTTCACCTGATCCCAGCGCATGATCGCCATCAGCCATGGCTTCAGCAGGTAGTCGGCCTGCACGAAGCCGCCGCTGAAGGTGGCGGGAATACCCCGCACAAACCCCGCGGTCGCCGTGGTCGGATCTATAGGCAGGGGAATCGGCGCGCCCGTCGCATCCACCGGCAGCATGTTCGAATCGTGGCCGAGCATATAGAGTCCATAAACATTGAACGTCCGGTAGTTGAAGCTGAAATCTCCGCCCACGCGGTAATACGGCTCCCGGTTATCGAGGAACGTGTTCACGTTGCCGGCCGTTACTCCAGCGAGCCGCTGCAGCGAGTCTCCGTACATATAGAAAGTTCCGAGGCTGAGGTAAGTGTGATCGTGAGGCCCGGTCGCGCCAGCGGCCTGAATGTCCTGCCGTTTTTTGGGATCGCTCTCGAGATTAAAGCGGTAGGACGCCCGGGCGTACACGTTCTTCAAGCTTGAATCGGAGCTGAAGCCGACTCCTCCGGTGGCGCTCGCCGTCGCCGAAGGAATGCCCGGGAACTGATTCGCCGCCTGAGAGATGCCGGTGGTGTTTTGATCGAAAATAGCGACGGAGTAGTGATATCCGCCGTAGGTATGACCGCCGCTAAGCTCAAAGCCTCTCGCTACATTGGCGAACGAAGACTGATTGCCGACGTTCTGCTGCCGCGCACCGATGTTGGCTTGCTGATAAATATCGTAGGGACTGAGATTTATCGACCGCGCCTGTGTCACCGGCAGGTCAAGTTCGAACTGGCCTGCGCGGAGGGAAAGGGAATCCTTCGGCAGCTTCATCACTCGTCCGATGTTGACGAACTTCAGATAGCCGTCTCCCAATCCACCTCCGCTGTTGTCGCCGGACACGCTTAGATCGTCATCCACCCAGAATGCGATGTCGCTTCCGAAATTTCCCGCAGTAAAAATGCTGAAAAATCCGGCTTGAAAATCCGTCGCTGGAATCAGCCCCGGGACGCTACCTGGAGCCGTCAACGCATTGAACTGGTTCCGGTTCGACGTCGTGAATTGAAAGAACTGGTTGTACCGCAGTCCCACCGGAGGCATGCCCGGCATGGTCCCCGGCCACACCGAATTGGGAAACGATTCTTTGTTCGCCGGAGCCCCCAGCATCACCGGCGCTTCCTTAAGGTAGGTGTCGTCATCGGCTGGAAACTTGAACCCCGCGTCTTTAAAGGCTTTACCGAAATCGTTGAGCTTCGGAAAATCCATGTGGCACGTCTGGCAGGACGTCTGATACTTCCTCGCAAATGGCGGAATCGCGTAACTCTTTGACGGAGAAAGCAATACGAGAGTCGCAGCGACCCCCAAACTCGGGACAAGCGCTCGGACAAACCTGAACACGGGCACCTCCTTGGCTTTGGGGTCAGACGCACCTGGATGGCCATTGCACAAATGCTCCTTGTTTTAAAGGTGCAGCCGGGAAATGCCTCCGCTCATCGGATGCGGCGTATCACGCCTTAAATGACCTTAAATGGCCTCAAAAGGTGGCTTGAGGAAGCCATAAATGACCATAATTTTATGTACTTTGTCCCAAGAACCTCGCAGGTGGGATGGCATCGGACGAGAATGGCCTTCTAATGAGCACTGACCACCCGTGGTCAGATGACCTGATCTCGTCGTATGAAGCAAGGCGTCGAAACGTACCTTCCCGCAACCAGGCCCTGGGTAACAATTATGGTGGTCTGATGAGTGCAGAGCCGCTTCTCGAGATGCTGGTCCGGCATTGGAGGCGGTGCCGCGTTCGCTTTATATTGCCGGCAATGCTGCTCTGCCAGACGCACGGATATGCGCACTCAGGACCGCAACCGCCATGCGGAAAGGTCCCGGTTCCCGCCTTATCCTGGTCTCGATGAAGCGGCCATTGTGAAATCGTGGAGCAAGTCTGACTTAGGGCGCGACTGGAGACCGTCCGCGTGCACCGGTTGGACTGCGGTGGGCTTTACCACGTTGGTAACCATAGTGGCGCGATTTCGTAGTCCCGGCGTCAACGCATTATAAAAAAGGGCGCCCCTTATTCCCGGCTTCACGGAGGCAAATACAAATGTCCCCGGATTTAGCATAGGGTTCATCGTTCTGAGCGACTCGGACAAGTCGGAGATCGAGTTCATAGGAATTGTTTAATAACCGAAGTCTAGACTCAGATGGCGACGCGAATGAAACGCGTTCGCGGTCCGCGAATCCTAATTGAGCTCCCTGATCCAGATATTCCGGAAGCTGACCGGCTCGCCGCGGTCGCCGTGCGCTTGCAGCTTGATCGGCGCGGAGTCGTATTTTTTATAGAACGGCTTTCCGATGTATAGGGTCTGGCCCTTCAACTCGAAGTGATTCTGAACCAGCACGCCGTTGAAGAAAACCGTGACAAAGGCGGGACTGTTCAAAGACTCGTCGGGGTTGAATGTCGGCGCGGTCCACACCACATCGTACGCCTGCCACTCCCCGGGCTTGCGATTCGGGTTCACCAGTGGAATCCCTTGCTTGTAGATGCTGCCCGCCTGGCCGTTGACGTAAGTCTTATTGTTATACGAATCCAGGATCTGCAGCTCATATCCCGCGTCGCCGGGTCCGGTTGATGCCAGAAACACGCCGCTGTTGCCGCGCGCCTGATCGGTCCCGGTGACTTTCTCGGGAATCCTCCACTCGATGTGGAGCTGGTAGTTCTTGAAGGTCCGCTTGGTTTCGATGTTTCCGACGCCCGGCGCATTGTTCACGGTCATCAAGCCGTCGGCGACGATCCATTTGGCAGGAGACTTGTCGCGAGCTGACACCCACTCATCAAGATTCGTACCGTCGAACAACACGATAGCGTCCGACGGTGGAGCGGCGTCTCTGGCTCCCGGCGTCACAACGTTCGGTACCGGCTCCCACACTTCGGTGTCCTGAGGCTTCGGCCGGGCGCCGTCCGGCCGTTGCGCTGGTGCTCCGGTTCCTTGTCTCCCATCGCCCGGAAGCTGCGCCGCCAGACGTACTGAGATCGGACCTGCGAGGGCGATCAAGACTGCACATCGGCGGAATGTCGAAGATGGAACACGCATAATCTCAACAACGAGAATACACCCTCGGGAGTCTGCCCATCCCGTGTTATGCGACGCGCCCCCAGCCACTTTGGACACCTGCCTCTCTCAGGCGGGACTGGTAAGCTGCTTACCTTTTTCGGCTAGGAGGATGGCGAGAAGCCGCGCTGGCTTTGTGGTACTCGCGTTCCGCGAAACCGCGTGAAGTTGCCCGGGTGTCTCCATCCACATCTCGCCGGTGGCGTAAGTCTTCTCCGGCTCGTCGCCGACTCGAGAGACTATTTCGCCCTCCAGCACGTACGCAAACGTGAGCCCAGGATGCCGATGCGCAGTTGAGCTTCCGCCCGGAGCGTAGTTGACCTCGACAGTGGTTACGGACCAGCCGTGCAATACCAAGTCGGGGAGATCGTGCTGGAAAACAGGACCGCGCCGAGACGCTTGCGCGTTCGACACGCGGGTTGCGGCCATGAGCGCCGCTATCCCATTGAAAACCGTTCGTCGATGCATTGCCCTATTTTGACGCTACGGGTGGCTTCTGCGATAGTCGCTTTTTCAAAAGACATCGATTCGCGCTCCAAATACTTCTGAACCTGTATGATGTTCCTTGGCTCGCTTACACGGGAAGACCGCACTCATCACCGCGGCTGGAGCCGGTATCGGTCGCGCCACTGCCGCTGCTTTTGCACGCGAGGGCTGCCGCGTCATTGCGACCGATCTCGACGCGACGAAACTCGAAGGCCTGTCGGGCGAATTGCAGGCGCTCGATGTCCGCTCCACGGACGCCGTTCGCGCGCTCGCACTTCGCATCGGACCCATCGACATCCTCTTCAACTGCGCCGGTTACGTCCATCACGGCACCGTGCTGGATTGCTCGGAGGCGGATTGGGATTTCTCCTTCGATGTGAACGTCAAGTCGATGCACCGCACCATCCAAGCGTTCCTACCGGGCATGCTGGAGCGAGGCAAAGGATCGATCGTTAACGTCTCGTCGGGCGCATCCTCCGTACGCGGCATCCCCAACCGCTACGTTTACGGCGCGAGCAAGGCGGCGGTAATCGGACTGACCAAAGCCGTGGCTGCGGATTTCATTCGCTCCGGCATCCGCTGCAACGCGATCTGCCCGGGGACGATTGACTCGCCCTCGCTCGCGGCGCGGATCTCCACACTCGCCGCACAGCAGGGACGCTCCGTCGAGGACGTGCGCAAGGAATTTGAAGCGCGCCAGGCCATGGGACGGATCGGCACCCCCGAGGAAGTCGCGGGGATCGCCGTGTACTTGGCATCCGACGAGAGCAGCTTCGCGACTGGCGCCATTCACACGGTTGACGGAGGCTTCTCCTTGTGAGCCCACGAGGAGGCCGCCGCCCGTTTCCGTAAGCTAGATCCATGGTTGGGTTTTATCAGGCGGCTGGCCCAAGAAAGGGAGGATCACTTGAGCGATCCTGTACCGATCCGGAGTCAGTGTCGAGTTGTACTCTTGCTTCTGATCGCCGGAGTCACCCTTCGAGTCGAAGTCGCATTTTCCACGGATGTATGGCCGATTCTTGAGCGGCCAAAAGTGTCCCCGGAGACGCGTTCGTCTGCCCGACGTGGGGAGCCAGTAAGTCTTGTTCGAAATCTCTCTGCCCGTTATTTAAGACCAATTTCGGCCCTCGACTGCCATTCTTGCCGCAAGTGGCGGGTTCAGGGACGCTTTGGGAGTCTCCGCCGCCGATCTCACCGCCGAAACGGGTGGCGGGTGCGGAACCAACAAGGTCGAATTGGCAGAGTGTCTCGGTTGCCGCTGTCACGCCTCCCCGTTATTTCACGGGTCTGGTCCGTGTGACCTCACAAGCATTGGCCTGAGTAAGCGCTGAGAAAGCTCAATCGCTTCCGCCGAAAACGTCTAAGAAGAAAAGCGCTATTCTTGCAGCCATCGCACGGAGTGGTGCCCGTGAGCACGATGTCGTAATTCGTGAGATCTGTGTCCGATGACGCGAACGCATTTCCGTCCCAGTTGTTGATGGGATCGTTTCCGCCATAGGTCGGATCGGGTCCAACGACGTCGGTGGACAACACAGGCGAAAAGATTGCGCCAGAGGCGCTCACGGGATAATGCGCCGATAGTATGGTCAAAAAACCGCAACTATCCGCCGCCAGAGTAAGATAGGCAATTAAAGGAACTCTCTGGCGGCGCTCGCGGCTGGGCTGCTTGCGCCGAACGCCTCGCCGAAGCTGGACGGGTACGAGCACTACTCAAGCGTGGAGAGTTTGAATGATCGTCGCCGCGAGCAACCCGCAGACGACCGCTCCTATGCGACCTTTCCAGCTAGCAGCGCCTAGCGGCAATGGTGCAACATCGGCAAGCCCACACCCACAGGCATCACAATACGGGGCTTCGGCACTCGTCGTTGAACGGCAATCAGGGCATAGCTTTGTCATAATCCGACTTTCGCCCTCGGTTCAGCTAGAGGGAATACCCCAAAAGTAACTTCTGAAGGTACTAAGTACCCTTTCTCACGGAGCTATTCTCCCGGACAGAGTGGTGTCGCGGACGTCGACGCACGGGACCATCTGCACGTCCGGGGCGGTTTGGTCATGATGGACCGCTCTGATGCGCACGCAAGTGCCGCCACGTACCCAACCCGACCGCATTCCGAGCCCACTTCCGCTGTCCAGCGACTGGCGAATCGCCGCCACAGTGACCCTAATCGATGGGTAGGAACTGGACGATAGTCGAAGGTGGCCTTCTCAGCAATTGCTCGAAAGACGGATACACGGCGGCACGCCCGCCATCCCGTGGACGGCATGATTCGCATTCTGTGGGAGGATAGCGACGGCAGGGAAAGAGTGTCCAATGCGATGATCGTGAATGCATCCGCGAACGGAGTGAAGCTGCGACTCGATGAAAAGATCTCGGTTCGCTCCTACGTCGCTTGCAATGATGTTTCGCTCGGCATTGTCGGTAGGGCGTCTGTTCGCTACTGCGTCTTCAGCAAGGGAAAGTACGAAATCGGTTTGGAATTCGGAAGCGGCAGCGGCTTTTCGAAAGGCAAACCCTCTGGACCCAAGGCCACATTGAAAGGGGATTGAAGATTCGCGTATGGAGACGCACACCATCGCACATGGGGATCATTTCGTCCTTACGCGCGTAGGTGGCCGGCGCGGCGCTTAGGGATGCGAACGAGGAGACGCGAAGGAGGGCCCCGATAATGGGAATTTAGAGTGTATTTTTTTCTCCGAGCTATTTCTTCGAAGTGCGGTCAATGGGCGCCGGGCGCGGCACGCGCTTGACCGGATTCTGCTCAAGAAGTTTCAGGCGCCTCGGCGACGGCGCGCTCGGGCTGCGGGTCGTGGCCCTTGATTACATCCGCAGCCGAGTATTCTACATTGACGTCGGGGCTAATTCCTTCATTTTCGACCGCCCATTTTCCAAAGAGGTGGTAAAGTGCAGCGCCGGCTGGAAACTCGTCGAGACGATGAGCGGAGGCGTCGGCCCTAGGTCTCGCGCCTCCATCGGATAAATAGATTTCCCCCCGCCTTATAAAACTCATACAGAAACGTGCCGCGCAGCGGCATCCTCATGGCTTTGCTCGAATTCGGCCGGCGACAAGTAACCGTGCGCCGAGTGCAGCCGCTTCTGGTCGTAAACTTTTTCGAGGAACTCGCGAATCGAAGCGTGCGCCTCGGCCAAGTCCCGGTTTTCGTTGCGCAGGACTTTCTCGTACTTCAGCGTTTTCATGAACTGCCAGCCACTTCTCGACGGTCATCCTGAATCTTATTTTAAGCCTGACCAACTTTGTCAATCGCCAAGGGCGATCCGATTCCGCCTCTCGACGGCTGCCCGTCCGGCTGATTTGCAAGCCCAATTCTATTTCCGGAAGATGATCTCGACCCGGCGGTTCTTCTGGCGGCCTTCCGGATCGTCCGATCCGTCCGGCTTGTTATTCGGTACGACGGAATTCTTAGCGCCGAATCCCTGAGTCGCAAACTGGACCTCGCGAAGATGTTCCTTGTTGACGAACCAGGCCTTCACGGACAAAGCCCGCTGTTCCGAGAGCTTCTGGTTGTAGCTATCCGATCCCTTCGCATCCGTATAGCCTTCGATGCGCACAACCCCCTTTGCCCTCTCACGAATAATTTGAGCCGCTTGCGCAAGAGTCTCCTGGGCTTTGGGCAGGATTTCCGCCTTATCGAAGTCAAACAGAACGTCGGCGGCCAAGTCGATTCGCACCTCGACCGGCGACTCCTTCACCACCAGGCTCTGGACCTTCCCGCCCATGTCGTCAACCCTCAACACCAGATCCTTGACTGTGGTGTGGAGGTTGGACACTTTCCCGGTTTGCGCCTGAGTCACAGACGGAAGTGCGAGCACTATCAGCCAAAGCACGATTACGTGGTTCGAAAGGTTCGTCACTTTATTCTTCCGGAGCTCCGTTACTGAACGATCGCAACGTCCTCGAAGGGAACGAAGTGCGGAATTTCGACCGTGATCTTTCGGACCTCACTCGGGGGCGCAGGAAACTTAGCCCACAGCGTAATCTGCGATCCGGCCGCTATGTCCAGGATATTGGTGCTGCAAAGAGGGTTTCCGTCGCTGTCGGTTACCACGAAGTATTTCTTCTTAGACTCCCCATCGATCAAGTGAATGGCCGCCACGTGACGGTAACGATGGTACTCGTCTCCGTCAAAAACGCCCTGCGTCTGGAACGTTTTGCCGGAGGTGTTATAAACCGTGAATTTGAGCGTCACGGTACTTGAGGTGCGCTTGAGTTCGTTCACGGCGATCTTTACTCCTGGCAAATCGCCATCAACGGGGACCGGTGTTGAACTGGAAGCCGTGGACGGAGCCGACGGCGCCGAAGTAGCGGCGGGCGCGGAAGCAGGTGCGGCCGGTGGGGAAGCCGGTTGTTGCGCCGCCCCTGCACTTGCCGGCGGTTCGCTCTTGCCGCACCCACAAAATGCGGCGGTCACCACAAGCAGCGTAATGGTCACCGATATGCAAGTTTTCTGAGACACAGGGTTCCTCCTCTCTTTCACGAAATGAGATAGTCTGATTCCAGATCCTATCACACACCCAACGACGCTTCCGCTTATCCTGCACTTTACGCACACGAAAGAGGGGCGCACGGGAGTGCTTCCGGCTGAGGAGGTGTTAGAGCAGCGCAGTGAGCTTCTCGACCGGACTCTGGATCTCGATAAAACCTGTCGAATCGCACTGGCGCTGCTGGAGCAAAAACCGAATGCGCGGCTCTGTTGCAAACAGCATGAGCCGATCTGGTAAGGTGATACTTGACCAAGCACCGACCGGCGCTATTCCGCGGGCGACACTTCGAGGACGGAATCATCCTACTGTGTGTCCGCTGGTACTTGCGGTATTCCCTCAGCTACCGGGATTTGGAGGAAATAAC
>Ga0182024_10005585_pt1 | contig 28141 bp, 30 predicted proteins | sample P32metaG_FD_120480 | JGI IMG/M metagenome (GOLD analysis project Ga0182024, IMG submission 120480) | Permafrost microbial communities from Stordalen Mire, Sweden - P3-2 metaG (Illumina Assembly) | ecosystem: Environmental > Terrestrial > Soil > Wetlands > Permafrost | place: Sweden: Stordalen...
ATAGCTGTTGTAGTGGTCCCAGTGAAACTCTGGGCCATCGCCGTAAATCCCGTCACCCTTGTACCACGAATCCAATGCCCGCACCGCCCGGTCGATCGGCTCCGCCTGCCAGGAGTCGCCAATTCGGGCGAGGCAGGTTTCCACCATCGCGGAAAATAGGAGCCAGTTATTGTTGCCCGGCACGAGGACGCGGGTCGCCCGCAGAGCCTCGGCCACCCGGCTTTTGACCCCCGGGCCGAGCGGCGCCCAGAGCACCGAGGGCGCGAGCAGCAGACCGTAAGCGAGGAAGGCCGTATCGACGAGGGCCTGGCCGCCCGTCCGAAAATTCATAAAATCGGCCGCCGCCGGATTGGTCGCCCGCTCGAGGCCCTGGCGAACGAGCGCGGCGGTCGGCGCGGCGGCGGTCGGCCCGAAGGTCTCCAGCCAAGGCGCCAGGCCGGCGACGGTGCGGCCAAACGCCTCGAGGTGGCTAAAGGGCCGGCGGGCCGCTTCGCCGCCGGTCGGAGCCTCGACGGGCATGCGAGCCTTGAGCTCGTCGGCGGCAAGATGGGTCAATACCGGACGGCCGACGCGGTTCAAATTCTCGATCCAGAACGCGCGGTCATCGCCGCCGGCTGCCGGGGCGGGATTGGCCGTGGCCGGAAGTTCGGCTCCGGACAGCCGCGGCCACCCGGCGCCAAATCCCGCGGCTCCGCCCAAGGCTAAAAGCTGCAGAAAGGTCCGGCGGGTGGGCGGGGGCATCGCGAGACCGGAGCGGCGGGCGGTTTCGGCTCGGCAGCGCCGATCCGCCTCAGGTGGTCACCCGCTGCGCCTGGGCCTGCGCGCGCAGGCTGAGCTCGGCCGCTTTGAACGCATGGGCCTGGGTCATGGCGTTCTCGGTGCGATTCAGACAATCCAGAATAAATTGCCCAAAAAACCGGTAGCCGACCTGGCCGGCGACGTCGAAGCGATGCTCGCCGACCTCATCGGTGATGTAAACGTGATCGCTCGTCTTGTCGCGGGCGACATCCACGTATTTGCGCAATTCGATCGTGCCCTTCGTGCCGAGGATAAAGGTGCGGCCATCGCCCCACGTGCTCAGGCCATCGGGCGTGAACCAGTCGACCCGCACATAGTTCAGGGAGCCGGTGTTGCCGACGAGGCACGCCTCGCCGAAATCCTCGAACTCCGGGTAGTCGGGGTTGCCGAAGTTGCCGATCACCGCGTGGCTGATCGTCGCCGCCGTGGCAGCGGTATAGGTGAGAAATTGCTCAAACTGATGGCTGCCGATGTCGCAGAGAATGCCGCCAAATTTTTCGCGGATGAAGAACCACGGCGGCCGCGACTCCTTGCTCAGGCGATGCGGCGCCAGGGAGACCACCTGCACCACCCGGCCGATCACCCCGCGCGTCATCAGGTCGGTCGCGTACATGCCGGCTTCATTGTGCAGCCGTTCGCTATAGTAGACGAAGTACTTGCGGCCGGTCCGCGCGACGACGGCCTTGGCTTGGTCGAGTTGCGCCATGGTCGTGAACGGGGCCTTGTCCGTGAAATAGTCCTTGCCCGCCGCCATCACCTGACACCCGAGGGGGCCGCGCTCCGAGGTGACGGCGGCCGCGGCCACCAGCCGCACGTCCGAATCGGAAAAAACCTCGTCCAGGGAACGGGCCGCCTTGGCCTGCGGAAATTTCGCCTGAAAGGCGGTCACCTTCTGCGGATCGGGGTCGTAGACCCACTTCAGGGTGGCTCCGGCCTCAGTGAGGCCGTTGCACATGCCATAGATGTGGTTGTGATCGAGGCGGACGGCGGCCATCGTGAATTCGCCGGGCTTGACGACCGGGTTGGGCTTTCCCACCGGGGCGTAGTTCATCCCGCTGACCGGAGCGGGCCCGGGAGCGGTCGCGGCCTGGCCGAGGCTCTTGGGGATCAAGGCGCCGGCGGCGAGAGTGGAGGCGGCGGCAGAGAGAAATTGGCGACGATTCATGGGGTGGGGTAAAGGGGGGGCGGCCTCAGGCGGAGGCCATGTTCTTGATCCCGTAAGGGCTGCGCTCCGGCCGGGAGAGCATCGCGTTCGCCTCCGGATCGTCGACGAACCGCTCGGTCTTGACGTCCCAGTTCAACGGGCGGCCCAGCTTCATGGCGATCCAGCTGACGATGCAGGCCGAGTTGCTGCGGTGGGCGATATCGGCGGGCGCCATCGGCGTCTGGCGTGAGCGCACGCATTCCAGCCAGTTCTTGTGATGCTCGTCGCTGACCGGCAGGTGCACGCTCAGGCCCTCGAGATTGAGCAGCTTCGGGTCGCTTGCATCCAGCGGCTTCAGGCCGCCGTGGTTCTGCGCGGGATCGCTGGTCGTGGCCACCCCATCGCGGGTGACGAAAATCCAACCGTCGTCGCCGATGAAGCGGATGCCGTTGGGGAAAGTGTCCGCCACCGTCATCTTCACGTTGCCGGGGTAGGCGAGCTCCACGTGATACGCGCCATGGACATTCCAAATCTTGTTGGTGGGGAAGGTCGCGCGCCCCTCCACCCGGCTCGGTCCGGAATGCTCGACGTTCAGGCCCCAATGGGCGGTGTCGAAGTGATGGGCGCCCCAGCCGGTGATCATGCCGAGGCAATAGGACTCATTGCGCAGCCAGCCGGGCCGGCTGTAGTCCTTCTGCGGGTGCACCCGCTGCTCCGTGTAATAGACTTCGTCGGTGGGTCCCAGCCACCGGTCGTAATCCAGATTCGCGGGCACCGCCTGCGGCGGATTGTCCGGCGCGGTCGGATCGATCGGCAGGCCAATCTCCACCGCGCGGACCTGGCCGACCCGACCGCTGCGCACCAGTTCGCACGCCTGGCGAAACTGGGTCCACGACCGCTGCTGGCTTCCGACCTGGAGAATCTGCCGGGATCCGGCCACGGTCTGCCGCAAGGCGATGCCCTCTTCCACGGTCATCGTCATGGGCTTTTGCAGATACACATCCTTGCGCGCCCGGATCGCCGCCGTTGCGAGCTGGGCGTGCCAGAAGTCCGGGGTGCTCACGACCACCGCGTCGATGTCGTCGCGCGCGAGCAGTTCCTCGTAGTGGCGATGCACCGAAATGGGGGGAATGGACCGGCCCTGGTCGCGGCCGAATTTTTCGACGAAGGCCTGGCCGAGGGCGGCGCGATTGGAGTCGAGGTCACAGACCGCGACGATGTCCGCCAGCTGGGAGTTGAGGACTCCGGGCAGATCGTGAACCGTGGCAATCCGGCCGCAGCCAATCTGACCCACCCGGATCCGATTGCTCGGGGCGTCGGCGCCTAACAGACGGGCGGGAATAATCTGGGGCATGGCGAGGAGCGCGGCGACTTGGCCGGAGGTGCGGAGGAAATCGCGGCGCGAGGGACGGGAGGACGAGATGGGATGGGGTTGCACGATGAAGAATGGCGAGACGGGTGGTCGTCCCGACCGATCAACCGCTAAGATTGAGGCGGGACTGGCGGAACATCCGGTTCGGACTTGGGGGTAATTGGTTTTTCACGGGTTCCGGGCGTTTTGGCAATGCCTGTTTGCGCGTCCGACGGCCATTCGTGAGCGGAGCCGACACCTGCGCGCCTTTTGTTTCCGCATGACCGAACGCTGAACTATGCCACCGCGAAAACGTACCTGCGCCTGGGCCAGGAGGCCGACGCGCGGCGCGAGCGTCGTTTGCCGGGCTTTTGCCCGCGGGAAACGGGGACGGCCAAACCGCTGGATTGCCGGCGCACTCGCTGCTGAGGCACGCCGGACCTCGCGGCGCCCAGAGGGGCGGCCGATGAAAGTTCGCCGCCGCATTAGTCTTTGGAGGCAATCCGAATAGGGTTTGGGTGGCGATCGGATCGCCGCCCGTTCCCCCCATCTGATGAGTTCACCCATCTCGAGACCCCCGGCCGATCTTGAATCGGGTCAGCCAGCGGCGGCGGCGACCGCCGTCGTACCTCCGATCCTGCCGGAACGGCGCTCTCCGATCCGGATCGCCGCGATCGTGATTCCGGTGCTGCTGCTCGGGTTCGCCTGGTTCACCGGGGCGACGTGGATGCGCTTTTCCGGGGCCGCGGATCGCTGGTGGCTGATGCTCTTGGGAGCGCTGGCGGTTGGGTTCATACCGACGGCCTTAGCCGGATTCAACCTGGATCATCCCTTGCTGCGCGCCGTCTATCGACTGACCGCGTTGGCGCTGGGTTTTCTCAACTTCGCCTTTGTCGCCGCGCTCGCCTGCTGGCTGGCGCTGGGATTGGTCCGCCTGGCGGGTCTACCCATTGCGCCGCGTACGATTGCGGCCGTGCTCTATGGCGGCGCGATCTTGGCGACGGTCGCAGGGGTGATCAACGCCGCGAATGTGCGGGTCACCCGCGTGACGGTTGATTTGCCGGGACTGCCCGGGGCCTGGATTGGCCGCGACGTGGTCCTCGTCAGCGATTTGCATGTCGGCAACGTCCGCAGCCAGCGTTTTGTGCAGCGCATCGTGGCGCGATTGCAGCGACTCAAACCGGCGGCCGTGTTCATCGTCGGCGACATGTTCGACGGCGCCAAAGTGGATGTGGGCGCTGCGGTCCAACCTTGGGCCGATCTTCGAACTCCGGCCGGGGTCTTCTTTGTCAGCGGCAATCACGATGAATTCAGCGAACGCGCTCCGTACTTCGCCGCGCTTGGACGCACGGGAGTGCGGGTGCTCCACAACGAGCGGGTCGACGTGGCTGGGCTCCAAATCATCGGGGTCCACGACGGCGAGTCCCACGACGCCGGCCTCTTTCGCCAGATCTTGGATCGGGCGAGAATCGACCGCGGCCGCGCCAGCATTCTGCTGAGTCACCGTCCGGTGAAACTGGAGATTCCGGAGCAGGCGGGCGTTTCCCTGCAACTCTCCGGCCATACTCATGGGGGGCAATTTTGGCCGTGGAGTTTGGTGGTCGCAAAGATCTATGGCCGCTTCGCTTACGGCCTAAGCCGGCAGGGCAGCCTGCAAATCTTCACGAGCAGCGGGGCGGGGACCTGGGGGCCGCCCCTGCGGGTCGGGACGCGCTCGGAGATTGTATTGCTCCACCTGAGAGCGGAGAAAAAAGCCTGAAGCTTGCGGGCCAAAATGGCCGCGGCCCCTGGTCAACCGGCCGGCGCCCGGTGCAGTGTGGATGGACGATTTTTGCGGGCGCGTTGATCCGGAGTGGATAGACATTGCCGACTCCGCGCGCCTGCCCGGCGCCGTCGTCGCGGCGCTGTGGACGCTGATGCTTTCGGCCATCATCATGACGCAAGGGAGCGGCAATGCCTTCATCTATTTCCAATTTTAAACGGACCATTCCCGCTCTGCCCTGGACGCGATTCCTGCTGGTGGCGTCCCTTGTGACCCTCATCGCCGCCACCGCTTGGGAGATTCGTTGCCGCGCGTGGGGTTACAGGCCCTCGTTTAACGACACCCCGGATCTCTGGGCGATGCGGCGCAGGGCGGTGCAGCCGGATTCGCTCGTCATCGTCGGCGACTCCCGGCCGTGGTTCGACCTCGATCTCGACGAGATCGAGCACGGACTGGGCCGTCGGCCCGTGCAGCTGGCGATTGCCGGCAGCTGCGCCTATCCGGTGCTCGACGAGCTTTCCAACGACCAAACCTTTCACGGCACCGTCATCTGCAGCATCGTGCCGATCATGTTCTTTGCGCCGGGGGGACCTCTGATCCAGAATTCAATGGACGCGCTCAACCGCCGGCGCACGCAGACCGTGTCCCAGCGGGCCAGCAATGAATTGGGCATGCTCCTGGAGGAGCACATCGCTTTTCTCAAGCAGGACGATCTCACGCTGGGCCAGCTGCTGGGGCGGCTGCCGATCCCGAACCGGCCGGGTGCCCTCCTGGCGCCGCCGCTCCCGCCGTATTTCGCGGTGGTGGACCGCGAGCGCCGCGCCCGGATGTTTGACCCCTGTGCCCGCCCGGGGCCGCTGCAGGACCGGGTCAAATACGGCTGGCCCGCGCTTTTCACCCCCCCACCGCCTCCGACCTATGTGCCGCTGGCGGCGTTCCTGAGCGGAGTCGGCCAAGCGGTCGAGGCCCGCTTCCGGGACACCGCGGCCGCGGTGCAACGGATTCGAGCCCGCGGCGGCCAAGTGGTTTTTGTGCGGTTTCCAGTGTCCGGGGAGCTCAAGAAGCTAGAGGATGCCGCCACCCCGCGCGCGGGCCCTTGGACCCGGCTGCTCAAGGACACGGGCGCCCCCGGGATCTACTTCGAGGACTATCCCGAACTCGCCCGCTTCGTCTGCCCGGAGTGGTCGCACCTCTCCGCGCCGGATTCGGTCGAATTTACCCGTCGCCTCGTTCCCCATCTGCGCCAGGCCCTCGGCAGCGGCGGGGCGCCTGCGCCCGCGGCAACATCGCCCGCGATTTGAGGGAGGGAGAAGGCATCCCCCAATTGGAAGCGCTTGCGATCAGGTCTCCGTCATTGACGAGGCGCATGCGGCGGAGACGGCTGGACCCGATCAGGTTCCACTGTTCAGAGGAGAGCGTTCTTGGATCGCGATTTTTCGCCTGGAGGAGTCCAATCACCCATTGGGCCGAGCTACATCCTGTGACTTCCAATTCACCTTGACCTTCCCCTAAAATCCGACGTTATTACGCCTGTACCCACTTTCATCATGGTCCTCGAACTCAAATTGCGCAAAGTTGGAAATTCCATTGGGGTCGTTTTGCCGAAAGAGGCCCTGGCCCGGCTGAACTCCCAAGAGGGTGGCACGCTGGTTTTGACGGATGCTCCGGACGGCAGCTTTCGGCTCGCGTCTAATCAAGCTGATTTTGGGCGGCAGATGAAAGCGGCCGAGGACATCATTGGCCGGTATCGCAACACCCTCCGCGAATTGGCGAAATGAAGGAGCCGGTTTGGGTTTTGCCGGAGGTGATTCACGCCCTCCACGAACGCCTCCTATCCGAATTTGGCGGAACCGTCGGCGTTCGGGACGACGGGATGCTGGAGTCCGCTCTATCCCGCCCCGCCAACCAATTTGCCTACGGCTCTCCCAACCTGCCGGAATTGGCGGCGGCATATGCCTTCGGCCTGGTTCGCAATCATCCCTTTGTGGACGGCAACAAACGAATTGGTTTTGCGACGGCCGTTCTCTTTCTCGAGCTGAATGGATATCGCTTTGCAGCTTCCGAGATCGACGCGACGGTGCAGACTCTCGCCTTGGCTGCGCACGACTTGGATGAAGCGGGCTATGCCGCGTGGCTGGCATCGAACAGTAAACTGATCAAAGCCCGCTCGAAAAGCCGGAAGCGCGAGGGATAAGCTTCGCCGTTGTTGACGAGGCGCGTGCGGCGGAGACTGGTGGACCCGATCAGGTTCGAATCGCTCCTATGAAAGTTCTCTTGGATCGCGTTTGGATCACATCTTTTGTGCCCCGTTGGAGCTTTGGCGCGAATTACCGTGTCACCGGCGATTAGCGGCGACGAGCTGATTCCGGCTGATGTTGTGCCGCCCGATTGCGGGCCGCCGTGACTCGGCGACTCATCTGGTCGAGGGAGCACGCGATGGAAACACGCTGCGCCGGGGTCAGCGCGGCCATTCGTTTTGCGCGCACAAGATCTGCGTGCTCGAACGAACCGAACGCGAGCTTCTCAGATTTTCGCTCTGCCGGCATGAAAGAAGCCTAGGTCGCGAGCTCGTTGCGTCAACCCGGCGTTTCGTGTGCAGTAGACGGCCGTGCCGCTCATTATTCTGTCTCCGTCGAACCCGTGTCCCGTCGACTGAGCTCGAGGTTTGCCAGATCGTCGAGGTCCCTGGGGCGGCCGGCCTCCCGCTTCATGGCCAGTAGCGCTTCGTAGGAGACGATTGGAACCGGTTGGCCGGGCACGAGCTCCATTCGAGGCGCCCGTGAATACTCAGTGCTGAAATCGAACGGAATTGCGACAAAGAGGTCGACACTGGTGTTCGGGTGCAGGTCTGAAATCATTTGAAAGACGCGCATCCCCTTTTCCTCAACCCACGACCTACGCACTTCCTCGATCGCAAACGAGGCCGCTGGAACGGGCGCGAGAGGCCGATATCCCAACGAGCACAGCGTGTGAATGGCTTTTGATGCATTCTCCTGGTCGAGAGCGACAACCAGATCGAGATCGGCCGTGCCTCTGGCATGACCATGTGCGATAACCGCCAAGCCCCCAACGACCAAGTACCGCACCTCCGCTTGGTAAAGCGCGGCAAATATCGATGAGAGATCGGACTCGAGCATAGGCTACTACTTCAAGAATGATGTTGGCGCAGGGTTGGGACTTTGTCTCGCGTTCCCGCGAATTCAAGGCCCCGGGAGAACTGGGTCAACGCAAACGATCGAACGCCGCCGGCGCTTGAGTCGGTGAATAATATACGCGGGGATCGCCGCCCAGAGCCAGGAGAGCAGAATCATCGTGTAAGTGAACGGCTCGGCGGGACGGAAAAATGGGTTGTGCCGCATGAAGTCACGCGCCGCCTGGTCATTCGCGTGCTCGGCCAGGGCGCCCCCGCCTTGGGCAAAGAAGTGCGCCACCGCTGCCCCGCCGGCCGCTCCCAGCCAGCCGATCGCGGCTCCGCCGTACGCAACGTACCCGATCGCGCCACCGCCGCAGGCTCCGAATCCCACGCTCATGCCTCCAAACGCCAGGAGTCCGATGCCAAAACCTCCCCATGCCAGAAATCCGATCGAGAGTGCCCCAATGGCTACTGGAGCAATCGCAATTGCGCCGGCCGCGAATATGATTCCGTAAGCGTTCTGACCCACGGCGATCCAGGCCTTGGCAGGCGCCGTCCGGCCCTTTTCGTCCCGGCCGAACCGAACATGAAGCAAAGGCAGGCCCAATAGAGTCCAGCGGCTCCGGTGCTCATAGTTCTGGAAATTGAATAGGGGATGGGAAGGCTGCTGCATCTCTTCGCGCCGAATGCAGTTCTGTCTGCGTGCCCACCAAAGGCCGAACAGCCCGTTAGCCGGCTCCGCGCGACCAAATCTGCATCGGATGACTCGGTTACGACCATGGCCTTTGTAGACATACGCTACTTAAGATGCAGGCGGTGAGAAAAGGTGACAACCCAGCCTCGTTGCGTAGACCCATTCATTCAGTGGGTCCTTACCGAAGCGGAGATGAGGGGAATTTGGCCCGGCCAAGTCGCCGCCGGACGTTGCTCGCGGCGACTTGAAATTGGTGGACCCGATCAGGTTCGAGCCTCCAGTGGAGAAGCATGCTGGTTCGCGTTTGGTTCGCAGTTTTCTAGAGTGCCTGCGGATGCTTCATGGGCTGGCCGGTGCGGGAGGTATTCGGTCGGTTCAGTACTTGAGAGGTCGCCGGAAAGATCGGCCCGAACTTAGCCAAGGCCGGTCGGCGAGCGGCCGTAATTCCGGGTCAAAGCGGAAAACGAAAACTCGCAACGATCGTACGCCCGATCTGGCGGCGGCGCTCCGCCGTCACGCGACCCAAGGTGGAGCTGATCTTGCGGCGATCGATGCCGTAAAGATAGAAGCAGTTGACGAGCGTCGGGTGTTCGAGGCCGTCGGAGCCGTTCAAAACGACCTCGTGGGGCCGTGCGGGCTGGCCGGGCCTTTGGGTGGTGCCGTAAAGGACGTTAAGCTTCGTTTTGCGCTCGTCAGCGCATAGTTCGTCTGGCGAGACGATCACGGCGGGATGCTCGTCGCGGTCGTCCGGATTGATCCGCACCTTGACTACGTCCCACTGGCGGGGAGTGGGACTCATGCCTCGGGGGAATCGTCCTCTCCGGCGATACGATCGAGTTTGTAGTCGACGCTCGATAGTTTGATCGAACCGGGAGCGAGATACTCGATTGGCGCAAACGATCGGCGGGGACCCGCCGGGCGAAGAAACAGGCCACCGTCGCGCTCTTCAACTTCGAGTTTGGAGCGGGAGCGCAATCCTAGGGCGCGACGCAGCGGCGCGGGCAGGACAATCTGACCTTTGGAAGAGAGCGTGATTTGCATGTCTTACTTTTTCCTACTCAGAAGCGATGTCAAATGAAATTCCGATATGCGGGCAAATTGAGCTGAGAGTGCCGTCTCGGGGAGGGGCGCAAGAGCGTCGGGCATGGCGGGGGTCCTCAAAATAGTAGCAAGTCTTCTTGGTTCGCACAGGCGAAGCCGAGGATTGAAGTCCAACCCGTCGTCTTCACGCCGTTGAACCCGGCCTTCCGCCGGGGCAGGCTTCGAGGAATCGCTTCCACAGTCGGCTTGACAGTGGGAACAATTATGATAGATTTATCTATCATGAAGCATAAGACCGCAACTGTAGCCGATCTTCGCAATAACTTTCGCCGGGTCTCGGCGTGGCTGGAAAATGGTGAGTCCGTCGAAATCGTTAAACGAGGCCGGCGCTTTGCCCGCTTGGTACCCGCTGTCGCCACATCCGAGAAGCCGATAAAGGTGGACTTCACTGCGCAATTGCGGGCGGTGTGGGGCCAGAAAGTATTTTCTGATTCCGAGATTGAGGCAATGAGGGACGCGGAGCTGGGCGGTCAGTCGTGAATGCGTACCCTGACACATCGTTCCTCTGCGCTCTCTATGTGCCGCAGAGAAACTCTGCTGCCGCCATTGCCCATTATCGAATCATGACGGAGCCACTGCACGTCTCGGCTTTGCTGCTTGGCGAGTTCCGTCAGTCGGTGCGTTTTCAAATCTTCCGTCACAGCCGGGATCATACCCAAGGCTATGCCCGTAAAACGGGCCTCGAGGCTTTGGCGAAGCTGCAATCCAATCTCGAATCGGGGGCCCTTGCGGTGATTCCAGCTGAGTGGGCTGATGTTCTCACCATCGCCGAGCGGATTTCCTCGAAGCACACGATCAGCGGTGGCCACCGCTTCATCGATTTGCTTCACGTCGCCACCGCTCTTCATTTGGGTGCCGTTGAATTTCTCTCGTGCGATGCCAACCAACGTAAGCTGGCCGTCGCCGAGGGACTCATTGCCAAGCCGCAATAAAATTGGTGGACCCGATCAGGTTCCATCTTTTAGAGGAGAAGTCTTTTGGATCGCGTTTGGATCGCAAATTCTAGCGAGACGGTTGGGCGGCCCCATTTACGCGTCCACCGGCACGTTCACCGGCCCGCTTTCGCAAGCGTCAATTCTTGGGCGCCCATGAGGACGGCTACGGCAGCGTCATGGGTGACGGAAGGGAAATTCTCCAGGAATTCGCCGAGCGGGCAGCCACTCTTTAAGTGCTCAAACAGGGATGAGACCGGAACGCGCGTGCTGCAGAAAACCGGGTCGCCCCCGAGAATGTCGGGATCGATCAAGATATAGTCATCCAGGGCGACGTGCTTTGACTTTGACGGTGTGCCGGTCGCTTTCATTAAGATAGGGAGATCCTAGACTTTACCCGAGGATTTTCAAGTTCATCGGCGTTTCCGGGACGCCTTCGCCTGGAACCAGATGCGATTCCCCGGCGCTCCAGCTTGACAAGCGTACGTATTACCGTACGTTCTTGGTGTGACTGCAATTCCCATCACCCAGGCGCGTGCGAGGCTTTACGAGTTGGTTGACAACGCGGCGGCCGCGCACGAACCAATCCAGATTACCGGAAAACGCAGCAATGCGGTACTCGTTTCTGAGAGCGATTGGCGTAGCATCCAGGAAACTCTCCACTTGCTTTCGATTCCCGGCATGCGCGAATCGATTCGGAAAGGGCTCAACGAACCGCTGGGCAAGGCCTCAAAGAAGCTCGCGTGGTGAATTGGGAGCTTTACTACACGAAGCAGGCGCAGAAGGACGCCAAGAAGCTTGCATCTTCGAATCTGCGACCGAAAGCCGAGGCCTTGTTGGATCTGATCAGAAGTGACCCCTTCCAAAACCCTCCGCCGTTCGAAAAATTGGTGGGTGACTTGAGCGGCGCCTATTCCCGCCGGATTAATATTCAGCACCGCCTAGTCTATCAAGTTCTACCAGAAAAGAGGGCAGTGAAGGTCATCCGAATGTGGACCCACTATGAATAGGATTGGATGGACCCAACGATACCATCCTAATATACTAGTCTATAATGTGTTATAAAAATGGTGGACCCGATCAGGTTCTATTTCTTCTTAGGGAGAAGCACCTGGATCGCGTTTGGATCGAAGAAATGAGAAACGTCGAGAAACTTCCGAGCTTCGACTTGTCGAATCTCGGGCTTCATGGTCTTTGCCGAATGCATGACGATTTCTCCGCTTCGTTTGTCCGCTAGGCCGTTTTGGGGTATAAACAAGCGGTTTTTGGGGTGAATCCCGGGTTTGGCGGGTTGACGTAAGTGAATTTCCAGATCCCCGCGTCGATGTAGTGTGGCAGCATAAGGAAACCATTCATCCACCAACCATTCGCCCGCCATGAACACTAGCTCCATCAGTTCGTCGTCTTCCGCGTCAGCCTCCACTGGCGGAGGCAGCAACGCGTCTCAGATACAAAAGCAAATCGCCGCCCTTCAGGTAAAAATCACAAAAGAGCAGAACAGCAAGGATGACGCCAAGACCAAGGTTCAACTGATCGAAGCTTACCAGAATCAGATTCAGGAGCTGGAGGTTCGGTTGCAGCAGACGCAGCAAGCCCAGCAACAGAAGGCGCAGAACAACGACCAGAAAACTGCGGCAGCCGGAACCGGCGATGAAACCTCCCAAGAATCGCTTACAACCGAGCAGGAGGTCGAAAAGAAGCTCAACGAGCCCGCGCCGTACGACCAAAAGGGCGAGATCCTCGACGCCACGGCCTAGTATCGTTGTTGCGTCAAGCTGAGAGCCAGGACTTGGATGGAGGCGCTCGCGTCAGGAGCGGCCCTCGCAGTGATCTTCGCCACGGTCGGTCTTTTAGCCGGCCCGATCGGATGAGTGCGAACCGTTGCCCCCTTTCCCGCAGCGACGCGGACGCAGCTGGGGATGAATCCGGAGGATTGTGGGACAAGGAGGCCGTTGGCGGGTTGGGTCACCTTTAGACAGCTCGGAGCTGAGCCGATTAATGAATCGTGTAAGGGGTGGCGAAAGGAATTGCCGCCGTGATCACTCCACGAAGGCAAATCCCAAACAAGAACACATAATTCCATGTCCTCCATATCCAGTGTCGGTTCGAGCAGTACGCTCGACACCCAGTTCGCTCAGCAACTCGTCAACCAGTCCGGAAGCTCGGACGGCAGCATGAACGAGAACGAATTCATCAAACTGCTCCAAAACAACCCCCAATTAGCCCAAGGCCTGGCAGGGGTCGAGGGCGGTAGTTCCAGCACCACGATCGACCAGCTTTACCAGAAGCTTTCCGACGGAAATGGCTCCATAAGCCTTTCACAGTTGGGAACCGCTTTAGGGCAATTGAGGAGCAAAATGCAGTCGAGCGAATCACTCCCCCCGCCGCCTCTTTCAGACGGCGGCCAGCCCAGCGCGATAGACAGCTCGGCCACGGACTCGAGTTCAGCCTCGAATGTCACCGGCAGCACCACCGTGGGGCAGCTCGTGGAAGACGCTCTTGCAAGCTATGGGAGCAATTCGAGCACCGCCTCCGGAATCAGCACCAGCGCAGGCACGAGCGGCGGATCGACCTCCGACCTGACGAGTGTGGTCGCCCTGCTGGAGCAAATGCTCAAGCAAATGCAGACGCAGGGGTACTCCCAGGACGGCACCGCGACCAGCACGGGATCCGTGTCCTTCTTCACCACGACCTCATAGGCGACGCCGGGCGCCGCCGCGAAAAACCCGGCGCCCGGCTGTCACGAAAAATGCGGGTTTCGCGTCAAAGAAACGGCTTTTAATCCCGGATATCTTGTCGGCCCCGTCCGCGAGCCGAGTATCCGACAAATTAAGCTTTCTCTCTTCCTTCCTCATCCGCCCGGCGCTAAATTTGCTGCCCATGACTGGGTTTGACCGCATACGGCGCCCCTTGGCCACGTACCTTTGGCTGGCACTGGGTGTCTGGGCCCTGTTGGTCGCGGTCGCGACCGTCGAGTTGCTGCTTACTGGCGCCTTCGAGGCGGGAAATGCCGTCGCCACGGCCATGCGCGATTGGCTGCCTTGGGTTTTTCTTGTGCCGGCGGTCGTTTGGCTTGCCCGCCGTTTTCCCCTGGAGCACGGAAAGTTGCGGATCGGAATCACCGTTCATGTTTCGGCATGTGCGGCGGTCGTCGTCCTTAGCGGACTTCTGGCGCGTCCTCCTCCCCGGCTTCCCCTGCCCGGGTGGGCGAACCGGCCAGTCGACGCATTTCACCGGGTCGGCCCGGATTCCGGCGTTTGGCAACAGACGCCACCCGCAGCCGATCACGCCTTCCACCACGGGCCGCCGCCCGGCGGACCCTCTTTTCATTTCATGTGGCAGCTTCAGCGGGCGCGGCTGGAGGTGCCCATCTATTGGCTCATCGTGAGCATGGTTCATGCGCTGGCATTCCACCGCCGCTCACGGGAACGTGAGCTCAAGGCCACCGAGCTCTCGGCCAGCCTTGCCCGGGCCCGGCTGCAGGCACTGCACATGCAGCTGCGGCCGCATTTCCTATTCAACGCGCTGAACGCCATCTCCTCGCTTATTCACAAGGACCCACACGCAGCCGACGACATGGTCGCCGAACTCAGCGAATTGCTGCGCATCACCCTCGACGGATCCGGGCCGTTTGAAACGCCCCTGCACCGCGAGCTTGAGGCCCTAAATTGTTACTTTCGAATCGAACGGAGGCGATTCGGCGAACGCCTGCAAATCCGCGAGCAGATCGAATCGGGGGTTGCAAACACATTGGTCCCCACCCTTCTCCTTCAACCGCTCGCCGAAAACGCGATGCGTTACGGGGTGGGGATGACGGCAAGACCGGTTCAGGTGACGATCGCCGCCCGCCGTTCGGGCAGGATGATCGAATTGCGGGTCGAGGACAACGGTCCGGGCCTGAAGGAAGGGGCCATTCGTGGGATCGGGCTAGCGAACACGAGCGCCCGATTGGCGGAACTCTATGGAACCGAAGGAGTCCTGACAATCGATAATGCGCCCGGTGGCGGCGGCAGAGCCATCGTGCAGATCCCATTTCACACCGAACCGGTGGCGTTCGCCACTATCTCGCCCTTATGAAGATCCGAACCTGCATCGCAGACGACGAACCTCTGGCCCTTGAGCGCCTCCGGATGCTCCTTCAGAAAGAGGAGGATATCCAGATTGTCCGCCAATGCGCCACGGGAAAGGAGGTGCTAGCGGCTATCGCCGTAGACGCGATCGAAGTCATTTTTCTCGACATCACAATGCCGGGACTGGACGGGTTCGAGGTTCTGCAGGCGCTGCCGAAAGAGCGGACGCCCTTGGTCGTCTTGGTGACTGCTTCCGAGAAGCACGCGGTGCGCGCATTCGAGGTGCCGGCGCTGCATTATCTGCTCAAACCCTACAAACAATCAGCTCTGAGTGAAGCGGTGGCGCGCGCAAGGACGGCGCTCTTGGCGCGCCCGGCGATTGCCTTCCCGGAATCGGGTGCGTTCAACCGACTGCAACGGATTCCGGTCCGCCTGGGCAACCGGATCCTATTCGTAAGGACTGATCAGATCGACTGGATTGAGTCGGCAGGGAATTATGCGATCCTCCATTGCGGAAGGGACAATCATGTCGTTCGCCAGACGATGAAGGGGCTCGAGGATTCGCTCCCGGGAAACCGATTCCTGCGAGTCAGCCGGTCGGCTCTCGTCAACCGGGACCGGGTGAGGGAGATCCAGCCCGACGACGCTGGAGACCATATGGTCATCCTTTCTGACGGCAAGCGAATCGCGATGAGCCGAAGCGCGCGGGAGGTGGAGCTGAGCCTTAAGTTTGTCTAGTCAGTAGCCACCGCGAGCGATCGAATATTCGTCTGACATGGCGGGTCAGCTTGGAAGACCTCGCAAGGGCGGGCAATGGCACAAATATTGGCACATCCTGCGGTCTTTTTCGGGGCATTTCCAGTCTCGGCCAGTCCCGTCGTTCGTTTGACGTGCTTTCCCGCAAGGGCCTGCTTCTGTCGCGGTTAGGCGTACGAAGTCGCCGCCGGACTTTCCCGGCGGCATCTGAAAATTGGTGGACCCGATCAGGTTCGAACTGACGACCTCCTCAATGCCATTGAGGCGCTCTTCCAACTGAGCTACGAGCCCTTATGCAGTCACTAGAGGTGAGAAAAATCAAAGATTTGGCCCCGAAGGCAAGGATTTTATTCCCGGGCGCCTAATTGCGTTCCAGGAAGGGGGGCTCGGGGGAAGCCCCCGGCGCGGCGGGCATCGCCGCCGCCAGCCGCGCCCGAATCCGTTCCCAATAGACTTCCTGTTCTTCGCGCACCCGCAGCGCCCGGTATTCCATCTCCCCGACGAGGAAGATGAAGGCGAAAAGGCTTCCGACCAAATAGAGGTGGAGCCACAGGGCGACCGCTACGCCGATCACGGCCAATACCTTTCCAACGGTCGCCGCCCAATAAGTGGCGCGTACGTACGGCAGCCGCATCGCCAGGAGCGCCCGCAGGATTCGGCCCCCGTCCATCGGAAAGACTGGGATCAGATTGAAGCAGCCCAGCACGACGTTCGCATCCCGGACAAACCACACCAATTCCCCCAGGCTCGAGGGCAAATCGATGCTCACATCCGGCGTCTTTGTCCCCCACAGGATGAGGGTCAGCACCCCCGCGAGCACAAAATTGACGGCCGGCCCGGCCCCCGTAATCAGCAGCTCCTGCCGCGGCTCGCGGGGAATCGTCTCGAATTCGGCCATGCCTCCGATCGGCATCAACAGGATGCGCCGCACGCGGATGCCGAACCGGCGGGCGGTCAGGGAATGCCCCAGTTCGTGCAGCACGACGCAGGTAAAGACCGCGGTCAGCAGGGCCAGGGCCCAGGCGATCCCGGGCAGGCCCCGATCCTGGTAGCCCACATACGCAAAATACCCCATCAGCAGCAGGAAGCTGCCGTGGAGGGAGAGCTGAATGCCGCGGACGCGGAACAAGTTGATTGACCAGCGAAGCATCCCCTCTAATTACGCTTTGCTTTGCCATTTCGCCAGCACCTTTGGCAACTTCCCCTTCCGAGCCCTTTAACCGTCCATGCCTGAAACCGATCACTTGCCCACCATTCTGGTCATCGATGACGATGCCGAGATCCGCTATTCCCTGACGCGGGTGCTCTCGTCGCGCCAGTACGCGGTGATCGAGGCGGCGAGCGGCGAGGAAGGGGCGGCCCTGGTCAAGAAGGGACCCCCGCCGGATCTGGTCTTTTTGGACGTCCGCATGAGCGGCATGGGCGGCATCGAGACCCTGCAGCACATCCGCTCGGCCAACCCGAAGCAGCTGGTGGTGCTGATGACGGCCTTTGGCACGGCGCAGACCGCGATCGAGGCGATGAAGTACGGCGCCTTCGACTACGTGATGAAGCCATTCGACCCGGAGAAGGTCCTGGCCCTGGCCGAGAATGCCCTCAAGGTGCACGCCGACCTGCGTTCGGTCGGCGAATACAAGCCGAGCATCAACACCGAGGATTACAAGGAGGGCATCGTCGGCGGCTCCCCGGTCATGCAGGAAGTTTTCAAGGTGATCGGCCAGGTGACAGCGAGCGACGTGACGGTGATGATCACGGGCGAAAGCGGCTCGGGCAAGGAGCTCGTCGCCCGCTCGATCTGGAAGCACAGCCACCGCTCCAACAAGGCGTTCATCGCGGTCAATTGCGCGGCGATCCCGGACAATCTGATCGAGAGCGAATTGTTCGGCCACGAGAAAGGCTCCTTCACCGGGGCCACCGGCCAGCGGATCGGCAAGTTCGAACTCTGCGACGGGGGCACCATTTTCCTGGATGAGATCGGTGACATGGCGCTTTCGACCCAGACCAAGATCCTGCGGGTGCTGCAGCAGGGCGACATCCAGCGGGTCGGCGGCAGCGAGACGATCAAAGTGGACGTGCGCACGATCGCCGCCACCAACAAGGATTTGGAGGAGATGGTCCGGCTGAAAACCTTCCGGGAAGACCTGTATTACCGGCTGAATGTCGTCCGGATCAAGATGCCGCCCCTGCGCGAGCGGGCCGAGGACATCCCGCACATCGTGGAATTTTGCCTCCAGAATCTGGTGAAGCAGCGCAAGGCGCGGGTGAGTCGTCTCTCGCCCGAGGCCCTGGGGGTGCTGGTCCGCTACCGCTGGCCGGGCAACGTGCGCGAGCTGGAAAACGTGGTCTACCGCAGCGCCGTGATCGCGCAGGGCGACGCGATTTTGGTCAAGGATCTGCCGCCGGAAATTCGGGAAGCGGTCGGCCTGATCATCCTCGGGCCCACGGTGGCGCCCGCGAGCGCGCCGGTGTCGGTTCCAGTGCCAGTCGTCCCGGCCCCCGATTCGCCTCCGCCCCCGGTTCCGGCGGAGCCGCCGCTGACCCTCAGCGCGGCCCTGGATTTTATTTTTGCCGAACTCAGCGCGGGCGATGACCCCGTCCTGCCGCAGGTGGAACGCGAATTGGCGGCGCGGGCGATCAAAGACAATGCGGATCTCACCGTGGCCGCGAAAAAACTCGGCCTCACCAAGGTCGCCCTCCAGAAACTGCTGAAGGGCTAGCCCGACCGCTCGCGGCGTTACCGTCCGCGGCCGCCGTAGCCCTTGGGGTGAGACTGGTGCCACTTCCAGGCCGTGGCCACGATCGCTTCGATCGTCGGAAACTTGATCTTCCAGCCCAGTTCGCGCTGGGCCTTGCTGGAGTCGGCGTACAAGGCCGGCGGGTCGCCCGGCCGGCGCGGACATTCGTTTACCTTCACCTTCCGGCCAGTGGCCTGTTCGATCGCCCGGATCACTTCCCGGTTCGACGAGGGCCGCCCGGTGCCCAGGTTGTAAAAGTGGCCCGTGCCGGGGTCGGCCAGCCGGGGGAAGACCGCGATGTGGGCGCGGCTCAGATCGTCGACATGGACGTAGTCGCGCAGGCACGTGCCATCCGGAGTGGGGTAGTCGGTGCCGAACAGCTGCAATTGGGGGCGTTTCCCCGTGGCGACATCGATCGCGACCGGGATTAAGTGCGTTTCGGGATCGTGGTCCTCGCCGATCGCCCCGTCCTCGGCCGCTCCGGCGGCGTTGAAGTAGCGGAAGGCGGCGAAGCTGAACCCGTGGGCGGCCGCGACCGACTTCAGCAGATTTTCAACGTCGAGCTTCGTCTGGCCGTACGGGTTAATCGGCGCCTGGGGCATCGTTTCGACGATCGGCAGGCTGGCGGGCTCCCCGTAGATCGCGCAGGTGGACGAGAAGACGAATTTTTTGACGCCGCTGGTCACCATCGCCTGCAGCAGCTGGATGGTCGCCGCGACATTGTTGGCGTAATATTTGAGCGGGTCGGTGACCGATTCGCCGACATAGCAGTAAGCCGCGAAATGCATCACCGCCTCGATCTTCTCGCCTTGCAGGATCCGCACGAGGTTTGCGACGTTTCCAAGGTCGGTGTTATAGAAGGCCACCTCGGGCGCCAAGGCCTCGCGGTGCCCATAGACGAGATTGTCGACCACGACCGGCCGGTGACCGGCCGCCGCCAGTTGGCGGACGCAATGGCTGCCGATATAACCAGCTCCTCCGACGACAAGGACGTTCATGCGGATGTTATTCGTTTAAAGTGAGTAAAAGCGGGTTTTGGTCCCCCGGCTGCGGCATTTAACGCGAGCTTCATATTGCGTTCGCCAGGGGGATGGCTAGCGATTTTCTTTCCTTTCGTAATGAAGTCCTCGCGCATTGTCATCACCGGAGTCGGTCTCACCGCGCCCAACGGCAACACGCTGGCGGAGTTTCGGGGAAACCTGCTGGGCGGAATCCCGGGGGTGGAGATGATGGACGTGCGCTATATGGGCCGCTGGCCGGCCGGAATCTGCCACTATGATCCGCTTAAGTATCAGAAAAAGAAGGAATTACGGGTCGGCACGCGGGCCGGGAGCATCAGCATCTACTGTGCCCGCGAAGCGGTCGCCGATGCGGCGATCAATCTGGACGCGATGCCCAAGGACCGCATCGGCATCTACATCGGGGCCACCGAACACGGCAACGTGGAGACCGAGAACGAGATCTATGCGATTTCGAAGTTTAACTACGACACCAAGTTCTGGTCCCACTACCACAACCCCCGGACGGTCGCCAACAACCCCTCGGGCGAGGTCTCGCTCCACCTCGGCATCACTGGCCCAGCGTACACCATCGGCGCCGCCTGCGCGGCGGGCAACCTGGGGCTGATCCACGCCGCGCAAATGCTCCGCCTGGGGGAGGTCGATCTGGCGCTTTGCGGCGGGGTGAGCGAGAGCATCCATACCTTCGGGATATTCGCCGGTTTCAAGTCGCAAGGAGCGCTCGCCTCCCATGCCGATCCCCGAAAAGCCTCCCGGCCGTTCGACCGGGCCCGCAACGGAATCGTGGTGTCCGAAGGGGGCTGCCTTTACACCCTCGAGCGGCTGGCGGATGCGACCGCCCGGGGCGCCAAGATTTACGGGGAAATCGGCGGCTATTGCGTCAACAGCGACGCCAGCGACTACGTGCTGCCCAATCCCACCCGGCAGGCCGAGTGCGTGCGCAAGGCCATTGCCCACGCCGGGCTTACGGCGGACGCGATCCACATCGTCAACACCCACGCCACGGCCACCCCCCAGGGAGATATTCAGGAATGCGAGGCGATCCGGGCCGTTTTCGGCATCGACTGCCCCGACACCTGGATCAACAACACGAAGAGCTTCATCGGTCACTGCATGGGGGCGGCCGGGGCCCTCGAATTGGCCGGCAACCTGCCGTCCTTTGCCGACCGCATCGTTCACGCCACCATCAACGTGGATGACCTGGATCCCCTCTGCGCGCTGCCGGGCCTAGTCCTCAACCGCCCGCAGGCCGCCGCCCGCGTCGACGCCATTCTCAACAACTCCTTCGGCATGCTCGGGATAAATTCCACGTTGATAGTGAAGCGTTTTGTGGCATAGTGGACCGTTCGCCGACCTATGACCAAAGACGAATGCAAGAAAGTGGTGCTCGATATCATCGCGGACATCGCGCCCGACGAGGATCTGTCGAATGTGAAGCCCGAGGTGCGCCTCCGGGAGCAGCTCCAGCTCGATAGCATGGACTTTCTGGATATCGTCATGGAGCTGCGCAAGCGCTACGGGATCGAAGTGCCGGAAGCGGACTATCCCCAGCTGGCTTCCCTGGACAGCTGCGGCGAATACCTCACGCCGAAGTTCAACGCGTTGCCCGCCAAGCCCTGACGGGGCGCTGGGTTTTAGCGCGCCGGGAATTGCGGATCTCCCGGATTTTCGGCGGACCATGAATTCCCGCTCCGATTACGACGTCGCGATCATCGGGGCCGGCCTGGCCGGCCTTGCCGCCGGCATTCGTGTCGCCCACTTCGGCAAGCGGGTCTGCATCTTTGAGCGCCACAACGCGCCCGGCGGCCTGAACAGCTTTTACAGCCTGGAGGGGCGGAAATTCGACGTCGGCCTGCACGCGGTGACCAATTACGTGCGCCCGGGAGTCAAAGGGACGGCGCTCGGGCGCCTGCTGCGCCAGCTGCGGCTGGAACGGGAGCAGTTGGCGCTCTGCGAGCAGAAGCAGTCGCGCGTCGCCTTTGGGCCGCGGGGCGAGCAGGCGCTGCGCTTCACCAATGAGTTTGCGGTGTTCGAGAGCGAAGTGGCCCGGCTCTTTCCCGCCGAGATTGACGGCTTCCGGCGGCTGGCCGAGGTGATCCGCGGCACCGGCCTGGCGCCGGAAACCGGCGTCGCCTCCGCCCGGACGGTGTTTCGGCGCTATATCCGCGACCCGCTGCTCGAGGATATGCTGCTCTGTCCGCTGATGTTTTACGGCAGCGCCAGCGAGCACGACATGGACTTTGGTCAGGCGGCGCTGCTCTTTCAGGCGATCTTCCTGGAGGGCCTGGCGCGGCCGTTCGAGGGGGTGAGGCCCATTCTGCGGTTGCTCCTGGAAAAATACCGGGCGGCCGGCGGCGAGCGGCGCATGAAATGCGGCGTCCGGCGCATCGTGGCCCGCGGCGGGCGCGCGGCCGCCCTCATCCTCGATTCCGGCGAGGAGATCACCGCTAATGAAATCCTCTCCACGATCGGCGGACCGGAAACGGCCGCCTTGATCGATCCCCCCGCGGCTGCGGCGGCCGGCGCGCCGCCGCCTCCGGCCGGCGTGATCGCCTACGTGGAGACGATGGCGATCTTCAAGTGCCAGCCGGCGGAATTCGGGTGGGGGGAGGACACGATCGTCTTTTTCAACGACTCGGCGCGCTTCACCTACGAGCAGCCGGCGCAACCGGTCGACGTGCGCAGCGGGGTGATCTGCCTGCCGAATAACTACTCCTACCCGCCGGGCCAGCAGCTGCCGGAGGGGCTTTTTCGGGTGACCTCACTGGCGCCCTACGCCTATTGGGCCAATCTCCCGGAGGCGGCGTACCGCGAGGAAAAAGCGCGCTGGTTCGCGGCCGTGCAGGCGAGCGCCCGCCGGTTTTTTCCGCCGGTTGCGGACGCCGCGCTCGCGGCGGCGACGGTGGCGACCGACATGTATACCCCGCGCACGGTCGAGCGGTTCACCGGGCGGCGCAACGGGGCGATCTACGGCTCGCCCGAGAAAGCGCTCAGCGGCACCACCCCGCTCGCGAATCTCCATTTGGCCGGCACTGACCAGGGGCTGCTTGGCATCGTCGGCGCCATGTTGAGCGGGATCATGATGGCCAACCAGCATGTCCTGCAGAAGGGTTCCGGTTGAACATCGTGGGGGCAGTAGCTGCGGCCGAGGTTCCTTTTGCCGGAGGGATGCTTCGGAGGGCGACCGGGTGCTCGGACGTTCGGCGCCCGGAGGGGCATCCCTCCGGCAAAAGGAACCTCGGCCGCAGCGGCTTTGCGCTTTCCTCGCCGTGCCCTCCGGGCTCATGCTGAACGATCTATGGCTTACGATTGGCTGAAAGGGGTCGCCGACGAGTATGACGTGATCGTCATCGGCAGCGGCCTGGGCGGGCTCACCGCGGCGAACTGCCTGGCGAAGGCGGGCCGGAGCGTCCTGCTGCTGGAGCATCATTATCAATTCGGGGGCCTGGCGACCTGGTTCACGCGCAAGGGCGGACACATTTTCGACATTTCGCTCCACGGCTTTCCCAGCGGCATGATCAAGTCGTGCCGCAAGTACTGGACCAGCGAGATTGCCGCGGCGATCGTCCCCTTGCGGGACATCCGCTTTGTGAATCCTCAGATGGACGTGCGGACCACGTTCACGCGGGAGGACTACACCCGGGTGCTGGTGGAGCAGTTTGGCGTGGCCCGCGAAACGGTGCAGGCGTTCTATGATTACCTGGCGACCCTGAATTTCTACGACCGCAATCCCGAGACGACGGGCGAGATGTTCGAGCGGTTTTTCCCGGGGCGCAACGACGTGCAGCGCCTCCTGATGGAGCCGATCGCGTACGCCAACGGTTCCACCCTCGACGATCCGGCGATCACCTACGGCATCGTGTTTACCAATTTCATGGGCGCGGGGGTCTACACCTTCCGCGGCGGCTCCGACCTCTTGATCGAAAAAATGGTCGCCGAGTTGAAAAAGAACGGCGCCGAACTGCGCAAGAAGGTTCTGGTCGACAAGATCCTGATCGAGGAGCGGGGCGGACGGCGCTGCGCCGCCGGCATCGTCGCCTCGAGCGGGCGGGTCATCCGGGCCAAGGCCGTCCTGGCCAACGCCAATCTGAAGAACACGCTGTTTCGGATGGTGGGGGCGGAGAACCTGCCGCCCGACTATGCCGCGGCCGCGAAGGCGGTCCGGATCAACTCCAGTTCCTGCCAGGTGTATATGGGGATTCGCAAGGGGGAGACGATTCCCCACATCGGCGATCTCGTCTTCACCTCCGACAGCCCGCGCTTTACCACCGCCGAATTGACGGACTTTCATACGACCAGCCGCACGTTCTCCCTGTACTACCCCGACACCCGGCCCGGCTTGGACCGCTACACCGTGGTGGCCTCAATCAACGGGCTGCACGCCGACTGGCAGCAGCTGGCCGAGCCCGACTACCGGCGGGAAAAACAGCGTTTGATCGACGAGGCGCTGACCGCGCTGGAGAAATTCATTCCGGGGGTGCGGGCCAAGATCGACTGGGTCGAGGCGGCGACGCCGCGAACCATCGAGCGGTACACGACCCATTGGGCCGGCACTTCCTTTGGCACGAAGTTCGAAGGGCTTAAAGTCTCGATGGACCTGCCCGACCAGATTCCGGGCCTGTTCCACGCCGGGTCCGTCGGCATCATCATGTCGGGCTGGCTGGGGACGATCAACTACGGGGTCATCGTCGCCAACAAGCTGGACCGTTATCTGTTCGCTCCGTCCCCCGCTCCGGCTCCATCCTCCTCCCCGGCATGAATCCCGCCGTCACCGACCTGATTCCCCATCGTCCGCCGTTTCTGTTCGTGGACGAGATCGTTGCATTCAGCCCCACGGGCCTGGTGGCGCGCCGCACCTGGCGGCCGAGCGAAGACTTTTATCAGGGGCACTACCCGGGAGCGCCGATCACCCCGGGAGTCCTCCTCTGCGAGGCGGTGTTCCAAACCGGGGCCCTCTTTCTGGCCCGCACCCTGGGCGGCGGCGCCGGCGGCGCCGCTCCGACGGGCGTGCCGCTCCTGGCCAAGATCGGCAACGTGCGCTTCCGCAATCCGGTCTTCCCGGGTGAAACGATCACGATCACGGTCGAGCAGCAGGAATCCCTGGGCGGCTTCATCCTAATGAGCGGCGCGGTGAAGAGCGGCGAGAAGCGCGTCCTCAACGTCGATTTCGCGGTCGCCTGGCGCACGCCGGAGGCAAAGGCATGAACGATTTCCTGCAGCTGGGCGGCAAGACCTTCCTCGTCTTCGGGGTCGCCAACCGCAAGAGCGTCGCCTGGTTCATCGCCCGCTCCCTGGAAGCGCAGGGGGCGCGGGTGCTTTACAGTGTGCGCTCGGAGGAGCGGAAGAAATCGCTGTCCGCCCAGCTGGCCGGCAAGCCGGTTTTCGTTTGCGACGTGGAGGATCCGGGCGCGGCGGACCGGCTCGCGGCCGAAGTCGCGGCGGCCGCGGGCGCGCCGTTGGACGGTATCGTCCACGCGATCGCCTTCGCCAACTACCGGGACGGGTGGGCCGCGTTCCACGAGACCAAGCGCGAGAACTTCCTGCAGGCGACGGCGATCTCGGCGTTTTCCCTGGTGGAGATTGCGCGGGCCTTTAAATCGCAGCTCTCGACCCGCGCCTCGGTGGTCACGATCGGGATCTCGTCGCTGCAGGTCACCCCGGACAACTACGGCTACATGGGCCCGATCAAGGCGGCGCTCGAGTCCTGCGCCCGCTTTCTCGCCAAGTCGTTCAGCGCCGACTCCGGCGTGCGCTTCAACGTGGTCGGCTCCGGCCCCCTGAAGACGAGCGCTTCGGCCGGGATCCCGGGTTACGTGGAGAGCTACCTCTTCGCCGAGAAACTCACCTTCCGCCGGCGCAACCTGGAGACCCAGGAAGTGGCCGACACCGTGCTTTTCCTCCTCAGCGAGCGCAGCAGCGGCATCAACGGGGCGACCGTGGTGGTGGATGCCGGGCTCGGCAGCAATTATTTCGATCAGGCGGTGATCGCGCTCGCCATGCGTCCGTCGGCGAAGGAACCGCGGGGATGAAATTCGAGCACGTCTGTTTGGAGTCGCTCGCGGTCAGCTTGCCGGAGGAAGTGTGGACCTCCGCCGCCATCGAGGAACGCCTGCGCCCGCTCTACGAGCGGCTGAAGCTGCCGTTCGGGCGCCTGGAATTGATGACCGGGATCCGCTCCCGGCGGATGTGGCCGCCGGGCACCCGGCCGTCGGCGGCGAGCGCGGCGGCGGGCCGGGCCGTGCTCGCGCGCTCGGGTCTGCGCGCCGACCAAGTGGAGTTGTTCATCCACGCCGCGGTCTCGCGGGACATGCTGGAGCCGGCCACCGCCGCTTTCGCCCACCGCCAGATCGGCCTGCCGCCGACCGCGCAGATCTTCGACTTGTCGAACGCCTGTCTTGGTTTCCTGAACGCGCTCTCCGTGACGGGGGCGATGATTGAGTCGGGCCAGATCCGCTGCGCGTTGGTGGCGGCGGGGGAGAACGGCCGGCCCTTGGTGGACCACACCGTGGAGACGCTGCGGCAGCGTCCGTTGACCCGCAACGAAATCAAGCCATACTTCGCCAATCTGACGATCGGCTCGGGCGCCGTGGCGGCGATGGTCTGCCACCGCTCGCTCGTGACCGGCCCGGCCCACCGGCTCCTGGGCGGGGTGACGCGGGCGGCGACCGCGGCCAGCGACCTGTGCCAGGGCGACAGCGTCGGCGCCGATGCGCTGGGGATGCAGACTGACTCCGAGCAATTGCTGCTGGCCGGGGTCGCGCTCGCGCGGGAGACTTGGCAGGATTTTCAGCGGGCGAGCGGCTGGGATGAGGCCGCGGTCGATCGGTTCATCGGCCACCAGGTGGGCTCGGTGCATCGCCGGAAACTCTATGAAGGCCTCGGCCTGGATCTGGCCAAGGATTTTTCCACGTTTGAAACGCTCGGCAACATGGGCTCGGTTTCGCTGCCGGCGACCCTCGCGGCGGCGGTGGACGCCGGGGCGGTCCGCCCGGGGGACCGGGTCGCGCTGTTCGGCATCGGCAGCGGCCTCAACTGCATGATGCTGGGCCTCGAATGGTGAGTCCTCCGTCCATTCCGCCGTGGCTGGCGCGCCTCTATCCGTTTACACCGCGCCGCTTTGTGACGCCCTCCGGCGCCGGGATGAGTTACCTCGACGAAGGCCCGCGGTCGGACGAAGCCGTGCTGTTCCTGCACGGCAATCCCACCTGGTCGTTCTATTTCCGCGACCTGGTGCGGGAGCTTTCGCCGCACCTGCGCTGCATCGCGCCCGATCACGTCGGAATGGGGCTTTCCGACAAGCCGGCCGATTACGATTACCGGCTGGCGACCCGCATCGCGGATGTGGAGGCGTTGGTGGCGAACTTGGGCCTGAAACGCATTCACCTCGTGGTCCATGACTGGGGCGGGGCGATCGGTTGTGGCTGGGCGGTGAAGCACGTGGAGGCGACCGGCCGGCTGGTCATCCTCAATACGGCCGCTTTTCCTTCGCTGCGCGTGCCGAAGCGGATTGCGCTCTGCCGCCTGCCGATCGTCGGTGAAAGCCTGGTGCGCGGCCTCAATGGCTTCGCTCGTCCGGCGACCAGGATGGCCATGCACGCCCGCCAGCTCACCCCCGATGAGCGCCGGGGTTACCTGTTTCCCTACGATTCCTGGGCGCACCGGATCGCGGTGTACCGTTTTGTGCGGGATATTCCGCTGGAGTTGAACCACCCGAGCCGCCCGACCATCGAGGAGATCGCCCGGGAATTGCCGCGCCTGCTCCTGCAGCCCAAGCTGATCGTCTGGGGTGGCCGGGATTTTTGCTTCGACCGGCATTTTCTGGCTCGCTGGCGGGAGATGTTTCCCCACGCTGCAGTGGATCTTCATCCCGATGCCGGTCACTACGTGCTGGAGGACGCCGGCGCCGGCGTTCGCGAGCGCATTTGCGAATTTTTGTTCCCGCCCCCTTCGCCATGAAATTCGAACACTTCGCCCTAAATGTGCCGGATGCCCGGCTGATGAGCCGCTGGTACGTCGACCACCTGGGGATGGAAATTGTCCGCAGCCGGGAAGAGGCGCCCTATACCTACTTCCTCGCCGATGAGACCGGCCGGGTGGTGATGGAACTGTACACCAACCCGCTTTCGGCGATTCCCGATTATCCCGGCGCCCATCCGCTGAGTTTTCACGTGGCCTTTGTCGCGCCGAGCGCGGCCTCGACCCGGATGCGCCTCGAAATGGCCGGAGCCACGGTGGTCAAAGAGGAAATTTTACCCGACGGCTCCGTGCTCACGATGATGCGCGATCCCTGGGGCGTCCCGATTCAGTTCTGCCAGCGCACCAAGCCGTTCTGATGGCCGGTTCGCCCACGCTGCTGTGGTTTCGGCAGGACTTGAGGCTGCAGGACAATCCCGCGCTGGCGGCGGCGCTGGCCCGCGGCGAGCCGATCATCCCGGTCTATATTTTCGATGCGGCGGGCGAGGGCGAATGGGCGCCGGGCGGGGCGTCCCGGTGGTGGCTGCATCATTCGCTCGCCGCGCTCGCGGCCGCGCTCGCGGCCCGCGGTTCTAGGCTGATCCTGGCCCAGGGCAATACCGCGACCCAGCTTCGTTCCTGGATCAAACGCACCGGCGCGGGGGCGCTCTTCTGGAATCGCCGCTACGAGCC
>Ga0182024_10005586_pt1 | contig 28134 bp, 23 predicted proteins | sample P32metaG_FD_120480 | JGI IMG/M metagenome (GOLD analysis project Ga0182024, IMG submission 120480) | Permafrost microbial communities from Stordalen Mire, Sweden - P3-2 metaG (Illumina Assembly) | ecosystem: Environmental > Terrestrial > Soil > Wetlands > Permafrost | place: Sweden: Stordalen...
CAAGACCTTCCGGTTCAACCGCGTCCGCTTCTGCGCTTCGTTCAGCAGCCGGGTTTTCTGTCTCTTGCTCCCGCGCCGATACTCTCCGCGCAGCGTCTCCAAATATTGCTCGCGTCCGTTCATCTCCATCGTTCAGGCCTTCGGGGCTCTCCCCTAACCCTGGACGCATGGCGCGCTACGGTTACTTTTTCAAATGACCCAACCGAGTCCCTTCAGTGACATTTTAGATGACCCAATTCGCTCGCCCGGCCGAGCTTCTCAAAAGCTGATATACTCGGTCGCTAACCACCTTTTGGCTTTTATTTGAATTGGGATTTTCCGGGAGCGGGCCGTTCCGCGGGCCGGTCCCCGCCGGGAGGACGAAGTCATGGCGGATCTCATTATCATCCGCGTCCTGTTTATTGCGGTGCTGGGATGCACCGCATTTTTCCTGCGCCCATTGGATCTTTCCGGGCCCATCGCCGCGTTGGTGGGAGTGCTGGTTGGCGCGGGCGTGGTGCTCTTCGAGTACCGCATCAAGGAAGTCAGTCTCAAGCGCCTGATCGGCGCGGCGTTCGGCAGCGTGCTGGGGATTCTGGGCGCCTACCTGATCTCGCTGGTGCTCAAAAGCGCCATGCCGGATTCTCCCACGGTCCGGTTCCTTCAGTTGGCGCTGCTGGCATGGATGACCTATTGCGGCCTGATCGTCGGCGCGGCCAAGGGCGATATGCTCAACCTGGCGGCGCTGGGCGGATTGTTCGGCGGGGAAAAAATCTCCAAGAACACGTTCAAAATCCTGGACACCAGCGTGATCATCGACGGCCGCATCGTGGATATCGCCGAGACCGGATTCATCGACGGCGCCATCGTGATCCCCCAGTTCGTCCTGCGCGAGCTGCAACTGGTGGCCGATTCCTCCGACTCGATGAAGCGCAACCGCGGGCGCCGCGGCCTGGATATCCTCCAGCGCCTGCAAAAGATGCCCGAGCTCAACGTCCAGATCCTGGAAGACGATTTCCCGGCCGTCCGCGAAGTGGACATGAAGCTGATCGAGCTGGCCAAGGTGTACGTTTGCAAGATCGTCACCAACGACTTCAATCTGAACAAAGTCGCGCAATTGCACGGCGTCGAGGTCCTGAACATCAACGAGCTGGCCAATGCATTGAAACCCGTGGTCCTGCCCGGCGAGACCATGCGCGTGTTCATTTTGAAGGAAGGCAAGGAGTACAACCAGGGTGTAGCGTATCTCGACGACGGCACCATGGTGGTGGTGGACAACGCCCGCAAGATGATCTCGAAAACCATCGACGTGGCCGTTACCAGCGTGCTCCAGACCACTGCCGGAAAAATGATCTTCGGCCGTTTCGATGAACGCACCCACGCGGTCCACGACAGGAGCCAGGATCACCGGGCGGCGGAAAAGGAAAGGGCGGCGCGCGAAGCCAGCCCGGCTCCGGCTTCCGTGCCAACAGCGGGCGGGGGCGGCGGCGCGTAACGTACAATCGTAATTCATCTCATGAAAGTCACCGTCATCCTTCCGGCCGCGGGCCTGGGCACTCGCATGGGCCGGGAGAAATCCGGCACCAGCCGCAAGCAGTTCATGCTGCTGGAAGGCGCGCCCATTCTGATCCACACCATCCGCAAGTTCCTGCGCTGCCCCTCCGTCGCCGAGATCGTGGTGGCCCTGCGCGCCGAGGATATGGATTGGGCCCGCGGCCTGATTCATCAGGAGCATCCGCAAAAGCCCGTGCATGTGGTGGAGGGCGGCGAAACCCGTCAGCAGTCGGTTGAGAATGCGCTGGCGAGCCTGGACCCAGCGCCGGATCTGGTCGCCGTACACGACGCCGTGCGTCCCTTCATCGACACCGAGTTGGTGGAACGGGTGATCGCCGAAGCCGCCGCCACCGGCGCAGCCATCGTGGGCATCGTTCCGGTGGATACGGTGAAGCGCGTGCAGCGCAACAAAATCCGCTCGACCCTGCCGCGCGAACACCTGGTGCTGGCGCAAACGCCTCAGGTGTTCCGCTTCGACCTTTTGAAGGACGCGTTCGAACAGGCGCGGCGCGACAGCTTCACCGGCACCGACGAAGCCAGCCTGGTGGAACGCCTGGAGCAGGCTGAAGTGAGCGTGATCCAGGGCAGCGATCGCAACATCAAAATCACCAAGCCTTCCGACATGGAGCTGGCTCGTCTGTTCCTGGGCGAAGAGCTCGCGGGCGAAACCGCGTCGTGAGCGAAGGAATCGCAAGCGAGTTTCGCGTGGGCCTCGGCTGGGATTCGCATCGTCTCGCGCCAGGACGGGCGCTGATCCTGGGAGGCGTCGCGATCCCCAGTGAATTCGGGCTGGAGGGCCACTCCGACGCCGATATTCTTTCGCACGCCATCACCGACGCCCTGCTGGGCGCCGCGGCCCTGGGCGATATCGGCATGCACTTTCCCGATACCGATCCGCGTTGGAAGGGCGCATCGAGCGATCGGTTTCTGGCGCACGCGGCCACACTAGTGCGCGAGCGTGGATACAGCATCGCCAACGTCGACTCGACGGTGATTCTGGAACGGCCTAAACTCAAAGACTACCGTCTCGTCATCCGCGAATCGCTGGCCCGCACGCTGGAGCTCGGCGTGGATCGCGTATCTGTTAAATTCAAGACAGCGGAGCGCGTCGGCCCCGTGGGCGAGGGAAAATCGGGCGAGGCGCACGCGGTGATTTTGCTCCAGCGTGACACGATCCAGCGGCAACCGCAATGAAATTAGTCTTGGCTTTCGCGCTCATTGCGGCTCTCGGAGACGGAGCGTCTCCCGGGAGTTCTTTGGACGACGCGTACCACGACATGTACAATCTGCAATTCGACGCGGCGCATCAGGCGATTCACGAATGGGAGCGGGCGCATTCCACCAGCCCCTTAGGTCCCGCCGCGGACGCCGCCGCGAATCTTTTCGCCGAGTTTGAGCGTCTCCATATCTTGCAGTCTGAATTCTTCGCCGAAGACTCCACCTTCCTGAACTTGCACAAGCTGGCGCCGGACCCTCGACGAAAGCAGGAGTTCGATCAAGCCCTGGACCAGACCAGGAAGCTTGTGGCCTCGGCTCCTGCGGCAGATTCCGATGCGCTGTTCGCCGAGGTGCTGGCTTCCGGCCTCACTTCGGACTATATGGCGTTGATCGAGAAGCGGAACCTCGCGGCCTTGAGCGAGACCAAGCTGGCGCGCTCCGCGGCCGACAAGCTGCTGGCCCAGCGGCCGGACTATTACGATGCCTACATGGCCGTGGGCCTCGAGAACTATCTGCTGAGTTTGAAGCCGGCCCCCATTCGCTGGCTCCTCCGGATGGGCGGATCGAAGACGGATAAAGAGGAGGGCCTCCAAAAGCTGCGCCTGACGGCGGAAAAGGGCCACTATCTGCTACCCTTCGCACGGCTGCTGCTGGCCGTGGCCGCGCTGCGCGACAAGGATCGCGACGGCGCCAGGCGCGAGCTCGGATGGCTGGCGACGCAGTTTCCAGCCAACCGCCTGTTCCGCGAGGAGCTCAACAAGGTCAAATAGAGCGCCGCCCTCGTCTCATCGAACACACCATGCGAATCCTCTCCGCCGTCAGCGCCTTTCCTGCGCACTACTATCCCCAGGCCGTTTTGCGCGACGCGCTGAAAATGTTCTGGGGCTCGAGGCTTGAGAACCCGCGACTGCTGGATCGCCTGTGGGCCAACGCGGGAGTGGACGGACGGTATCTGGTCCGGCCGATGGAAGAATATCCCTCGATCGACACCTGGGGCAAGGCCAACGATATCTGGATGCAGGCCGCCGAAGAGCTGGGATCGGAAGCGATCTGCCGGGCTTTGGCCGCCGCGGGCCGCGGCATTGGCGAGATTGGCGCGCTCTTCTTCGTTTCCATCACCGGCGTCTCCAGTCCCTCCATCGACGCGCGCTTGATCAACCGCATGGGCCTGCCGCGCAATCTGCGGCGCATTCCCATCTTCGGGCTGGGCTGCGTAGCGGGAGCTGCCGGCATCGCGCGCGCGGCCGACTATGTCCGCGCCTACCCGGATCAAATTGCCATGCTGCTGTCGGTAGAACTGTGCTCGCTCACGATGCAGCACGACGATCTTTCCATTGCCAACCAGATCTCCGCCGCATTGTTCGGTGACGGAGCCGCGGCGGTGGCGATCGCCGGGGACCGCGTGGAAGGTTCGGGGCCGAGAATCGTGGACACCCGCTCCTCCTTCTATCCCCACACCGAGGACGTGATGGGCTGGGCCATTTCCGAACGCGGATTCCGCATTGTACTTTCGCCCGAGGTTCCGAATGTGATTCGGGAGCATCTGGGCCGCGACGCGGACGAGTTCCTGGCGCAGCACGGCTTGACTCGCGGCGATATCGGCTCCTGGGTGTTGCACACCGGCGGACCGAAAGTTCTCGAAGCCACGCAAGAGGCGCTGGGCATTCCGGAATCGGCGATCGGGGCGTCGTGGGAACTGCTGCGCCGGACTGGGAACCTCTCTTCGGCTTCGGTTCTACTCGTTTTGGAGGAAACCATGGCGCACCGCCGTCCGCCTCCGGACACGTGGGGCGTGCTCGCGGCCATGGGCCCCGGATTCTGCTCCGAACTGGTCTTATTGCGCTGGTAGGAACGCCATTGCTTGCCGCCCAGGTGGGGCAAGGCTGTCTTGCAGTATTCGCCTCCTCTTTGCCGTACCAGAACTCTCTGGAGCCAGAGTACAATCCCCAAGTCAAGAAGATGTGGTATAGTCGCGCTTTCGACCCACTGCAAGCTGCGAGAGCAAACTGGTGCCTGGAATTATGATCGAAATCGTTTTCATCGGCGGGGTGGCGTTGCTGCTGTTCTCCGCATTTTGGGTGTCCAGGCGCTTTCGGCAATGGAGCCGGGACCGCGAGCGCCTGGTGCAGGACGTATCCGAACTGACCACCGACGCCCTGGTACTCCAGGAAAGCAGTTCCCAGGCAATCGTGAAATTCGAGACCACGGGGCTGATCCGAACCATTAATCCCGCGGCGGAAGACCTGTTCGGTTACGCCGCAGACGAGCTGCTGGGACAGAACATCGTGAAGCTGGTGCCCCAGGCGCTGACTGCCTCGCAACTGAGCGAGACTCTTGAAATCCGCTGCAAGGATGGCCTGCGTTTGCGATTGCCGTTTAGGGCCGTGAAGTCGGACTTGGGCCGGCTTTCCTATATCTATTTGTTCTTTGAGGGCCAATTCAAAGACGCAGCTACGCGGGATTTCAACACGGCAATCAACCGCGATGGATCGCGTGAAGCCTCTGGAAGAAGCGCTCCCTCAGCCCGGTCACCCTTGTCGCACACGGCGAGAATCGTCGGACAAATCGCCAGCCAGTTCGAAATCCTGCTGACCACGATCAACGGTTATGGCGAACTCGCGCTCATGGAGACTCCGGAAAGCAGCCCCTTGCGCCAGGGGCTGCAAGAGATCGTCACCGCCAGTGACCGCGCTTCCAGCCTGACGCGGCACTTGGTCGCGTTCAGCGGCGGCCAGCTCTTTCCAGTTGAACCGGTGGACCTCAGCCGGCTGGTCAAGGGCATGCAGGATGAGCTTCGTGAAACCATGGAGTGTCCTATCGACTTCGATCTTCAGCCGATGGATACGAAGTCGCTGGCCAACATGGATTACCTGCGGGAGGTGATCCTGCTGCTGTGCGGAAGCGCACGCTGCCGGATGCGTGAGAAGGATCGGCTGCGGGTTCGGACTCGACTGCGCGATTTTGAGGGGCGGCGCCTGATCCAGAGCGGCGAGTTGAAGCCCGGAACGTATGCAGCTCTCACCATTTCCGATTCGGGGAGACCTCTCGACGCCCAGATCAGGGAGCATCTCTTCGAACCGCTTCATCTGATTCACCAGGACATGGGGGTCGAGCTCGCTTCCATCTACGGAATCGTGCAAAGTCTCGGCGGCGGGATCGACGTCGTGACCGGCGACGGTATCGGAACCTCCTTCGAAATCCTGCTGCCGTGCGTGAAGGCCGCGCAGGCGGCGACTGCCTAGCGCTCGACTCCCGGCAAGAGTATACTCAGCACTGCCCGGTAGTCCAGAAAGGATCCTCCATGGCTGAAAACGAAAATATTCAGATCGCACACCAACAGATCGCCGCTTTGAACGCACGCGATCTGGATCGGTACCTGCAACGAATCGACAGTTCCTATGTGGGAGAGTCGGAAACCTTGCCCGCTCCCGTTCACGGACCTGAGGGAGTGCGGCAAATGTTAACCATGATGTTCACCGCGTTTCCCGATCTGCGATTCGAAGTTGAACAAATACTCGCGAGTGGGGATCACGTGGTCGCCCGGCTGCGCATCACGGGAACGCAGCAAGGGAGCTTTTTGGGAATTGCTCCCACGAACAAGCAGGTTAGCTGGCAAGCCTGCAATGTTGTTGAGCTACGAGACGGCAAGGCGATTCGAGGCAGGCTGTACTCCGACAATGTCTCGTTGTTCCGGCAGCTTGGCGTCCTGGCGCTACCCAAAGCGACTACCGCCTGATAATCGCCGTTGCGCGTCTAATGCGTCATGGCGTAAACGATGTAGTTCAGGCCGATTCGGATTCCTAGCGCGGAAAACTTCTCGTCATAGCTAGGATCGTCGGCCCACTCCCACGAATCGCCCAGATCGGAGTCAAAGGTCAGGGCAACCATGACGCGTCCCTTGTCGTCGTAGATGCCGCGCCATGCCGGCGGACAGTTGTTGCACTTCTCGGTCACTCCGGTTTGGCGGTAGCGCGCGCCGGGCACTTGATAGCGATCGTTCAGATCGTACACGGTGTGGAAAATCGATTCGGGGTTCGCGATATCCACGATCTCACGGTCGGGAAACACGCGTTTGATGCTGTTCAGGAACACCTGCCAGCCCGAATCGCCCCAAAAATCGTCGGCCATGAAGAATCCGCCGCGCAACAGATAATCCCGCAGCTTGGCCGCCTGCGCGTCGGTCAGCAGCCAGGTTCCCGGCTGTACCGCATAGAGCCACGGGAAATTGTAAACGTCGTCGCCGTCGTCCAGATCCACGGGCTGCTCCACGCTGCGAGCGTTGATGCGAGTCAGCCGGCGCAAGGCGAGCAGGAAGTGGCGGTCGGCGCGCGGGTAATCCTGGGTCCACATGGAATAGCCGTGCTTCCAGTCGCCGCCTCCGCGGAAGCCGCCGGCGTTAAATCCGCGCGCCCCCGGCATCTGTGGATACATCAGGCGCGCGAACATGAATTCGCCCTTCTCGGCCGCGTCGGCCGGGAGCGGGAAATCGTTGTACTCGATGCCTGGGTATTCGCGGAACGGCTTCTGGAAGGCAACCAGCGTGCCCACCAGCGCCGCCGCTCCTGATACCGTCCATAACACCCGCGAGATGGCGCTCATCGAGATCCTTCCGCATCTTAGCATGCTTGAATCTTCCGACCGCACCCTCGCGAACGCTACGCCTCGCCGCAGGACACCCGCGGGGAGGCCGCGCTAGAATCGAAGTTACGATGTGGTTGCCGCTCCTTGCCGTGCTGCTGGCCCAGTCCACCGACTTTGAGGCCGCGGGGAAGAAAGCGCTGGGGGAGCGCAACTACCAGGAGGCCGTCGCGGCCTTCCGCCAGGCCGTCGCCGCCGACCCCACCGATTACGCCGCACACTTCAATCTCGGCTTCGCATACACCATGGCCGGCAAGGACGCCGAGGCGGCTGAAGAATTCAAGACCGTTCTCGATCTGCATCCAGGCGTTTTTGAAGCGCAGTTGAATCTTGGCGTCTCGCTTCTGCGCCTGAACCGCTTGGCGGAGGCTGAAGCCGCCTACCGTGCGGCGCTTTCGATCAAGGCGGATTCAGCCGCGGGGGAGGAGGGTCTCGCGCAGGCGCTGGCTCGCGGGAACAAGCGCGCCGACGCCGAACCGCATTACCGCAAGGCTGCGGCGCTCGACCCCGCCTATAGGAGCTCACTTCTCGAGCTCGCGTCGCTGTACGAAACCAATCGCCAGACCGCGGAAGCCATCGCCATTTTCCGCGAGTTCCCGGCCGACCCCGCCGCCCAGGAGCGCATGGGCGCGCTGCTGCTTGAATCCGGACATCCGGCCGAGGCCATCCCGCCGCTCGAATTCGCGGTCGCGCAATCGGCCACCCCGGCCAACCGCCTCGCGCTGGCCCAAGCCTACGTCAAGGAAAAGCAGCTTGCCAAGGCTGAGCCGCTGGCGGCAGCGGTACTGGCGCAGGCGCCTGAGGATGACGCCGTGCGCATGTTCTACGGCCGCCTTCTTCGCGATCAAAGAAAGTTCCCCGAAGCCGCGGCTCAATTCCAGGCCGTGGCCGCGCGCCGGCCCGAATCCGTCGAGGCGTGGAGCGAGTTGGCCGCCGTGCTTCTGGTCGCCGACAAATTTCAGCAGGCGCTGGCGGCTTTCGACCGCGTCCGCGCCTTGGGAGCCGAAACCACGCCGGACTTGTTTTTCCGCGCCATGGCCCACGACCGCCTGCATCAAGCAAAGGACGCGCTGGAGAACTACAATAGGTTCCTGGCTGCGAGTAAGGGAGCTTTTCCGGATCAGGAGTTTCAGGCCCGGCAGCGCGTGTTGACCCTTGAACAGGAGTTGGGCAAGAGGTAAAACAGAAGCAGATGACGCACCTGGTTTTGGTTTTGGCATTGGCGTTCGATCTGACCGCCATCCAGTCCGAGCCGAATCTCGAAAAGCGCAGCGAGCGCGCCTTGGACAACGCCAACCTGGCGCTCGACGCCGCGCGCGACGACTACAACTCGGGCGACTTCGACAAGACGCAAAACGACTTGCAGGAAGTGCGTGATTCCGTCGAGTTGTGCTACCAGTCCCTTTCCGATTCGGGTAAGGATCCGCGCAAGGATCCCAAATTCTTCAAGCGGGCCGAGCTGCGCACGCGCGCGCTTCTCCGCCGTCTGGAGGGTGTGGGCCAAGGGATGAGCCAGGTGGACCGCGGTACGCTCGACAAGGTCCTGGAACGGATTTCGGAAGTGCACGACAACCTGCTCAACGGCATCATGAGCAAGAAAAAGAAGTGAGGATGAGAATGCGGGCAGCAATCCTGAGTGCATGTGTCGTGAGCTTTTGCGCGGCATTCTTTGGGCCCGGCCTATTCCAAGCCGCCGCGCAATCCAAACACGATTTCCTGACCACCGATGAAGCCAACCAGGTGCGCAACGCGCAGGATCCTAACGACCGCCTGGTGCTGTATGTTCACTTCGCCAAACAGCGCCTGGACCAGGTGGGCCAGCTTCTGGCCAAGGATAAGGCCGGGCGCAGCGCGCTGATCCACGATCTATTGGACGAGTACACCAAGATCGTCGACGCCATTGCCACGATCTCCGACGACGCGGCGCGCCACCATTGGGACATCGCCAAGGGCAACGCCTCCGTCGCCCGCGAAACCCGCGCCATGCTGGAGCAATTGCAGAAGATTCAGGAATCCGCGCCGAAGGATATGGCGCGCTACGACTTCTCGCTTTCCCAAGCCATCGACGCCACCGCCGATACCCAGGACGCCTCGCACGAAACCACGCAGGACCGCGCCGCCGATATCGCCGCGCAGGAGAAGGAGAAGAAAGCCGAGCAGCGCGCCAACATGACGCCGGAAGAGAAGGCGGCGGCGCAGAAAGCCGACGATAAGAAGGCCGAGGAAAAGAAGAAGGCGCCAACGCTGCTGCGTCCCGGCGAGGCTCTGCCGCCCAGCGCCGTCGGAGCGCCCAACAATTAGGGCTACGGCCTCAATTTCACGGGCTTCCACAGCGTCGACGTCCGTCCATCGCCCTTGGAGCTGGTGAAATCGGACGGCCGCGCTTGGCCCACCGCCGCCATGCAGATCTTCAGGTTCTTCCCCTCCAGCTCATAAATGCCCGATTGCGTCGAGCCTGAGCCGATGCCGGAGGCGATCGCATAATCAATCTGCTTGGGCGATTTCGAAGAGTCCAGAGTTACTCGAGCCTTCATGTAGACTTGCGGACCGAACATTACCGTGATTAGCCGGCCTCGTGCAATGCGCCGGCCCAGCTTCACCAGGCTCGCCTCCATCGCATGCCCGTCGAACGATCCCGAGACCATGGCCCATTCACCCTCGAGCTCGGTGGCGGGACCGGCATCCGCTTCAGCGGCCTCCTCGGCCGGCGCCGGAACATCGCCGCGCTTCAATGTTTCCAGCGCGAAGCCGCTGCCGGGCGCAGTCGCGAAAACTTTCGGGCGGGTCTGGATGCCGGCAAACGCCAGGCAGATTCTCCACGTGTCGCCATCGAGTTCGTAAATCCCCAACGACTTCAAATCCTTGTGCGGGCCGGAGGTGAACAGCAGATCGAAGGTCTTGGGTGACTTCGCCGAGTTCAGCTCCACTGCTCCGCCGTAGTCGTTGCCCATCGCGATGGTGGTGAAACGCTCGCCCTCCAACACGATCTTAGATCCGCCCGGCATCGCCCTCCCCTCCACCTCCAGCGCGACGATGGTCCAGGTTCCCTGAAGCTTCTTGAGATCGCCCTTCATCCGGGCCTCCTGCCTTCGAACGTATTCTGCAACAGCTTTCGAATTCCCTCAGACGCGACTGTGCGGCCTTTCCCCGCACCCTACGCCGACGATCACCCGGTACGAAAGAATGCCGCAGATGATTGATAGCATCGGTCCGCCCCACCATACTAAACCTGGCCGGCGTGCACGCGGGCCGTTCGTTCGTTGAGATCGCGCAGCACGCTCAGCTCGACCTCTGTCGGAGCCGCAGTGGTTGTCAGTCTCGGCGATATCTTCAAAGGCCAGCCCGTGGACGCGATCGCCTTTTCAACCGTCACACCGGGATGCAGGCTGGTGAGAGTAAGCTCCTTGGTCTCCGGGTCCGGAGTCAGGATGCCCAGGTCCGTGATCACGCCGACGGGCCCCTTGCCCGGCAAGCCCATGCGCTTGCGCGCGTCGCCGCCGTCGAAGTGCCCGCCCGAAGTCACGAAATCCAGCTTCTGCACGAACGCGCGCTTGTTCTGCCGCAGCGTGATCAGCACTTCCTTCGACGAAGCCGCGATCTCCGGAGCTCCGCCCGCGCCGGGCAGGCGAGCCTTGGGCTTGCGATAGTCGCCGATCACCGTGGTATTGATGTTAGCGAAACGGTCGATCTGCGCCGCGCCCAGGAATCCGAAATCGATGCGTCGGCCTTGCAACCAATACGCGAACATCTCCGGAATGGAGACCACGGCTTCGGCGGTCTCCGACAGCTCGCCGTCGCCGATGGAAAGCGGCAACACCGTCGGTTTCGTGCCAATAGGTCCGGACTCGTATATCAGCACCACGTCGGGAGCGTGCGTCAGTCTCGCGAGATTAGCTGCCGCGCTGGGCAAACCGATGCCGACGAAACATACCGCGCCGTTGCGCAGCATCCGCGCCGCGGCGATGGTCATCATCTCATCGGAGCTGTAAATATGTTCAGACATTCGTGCCTGCTTCCACGGCGCTGCGGAATTCCGCGAAATCCTTGGTGTTCAAAACGTAGCGATCGATCCAATCCTGAAATCCGTCGCGTTCCCGCGCAATCGCGTCCCAGGACTTGTAAAACGCATTATTTCGAGGATAATAGCCTTGCGCGTAGGAGGGAAACGCGCCGCCCTTGACCTCGCACACCGCCGTCACCACCCACGACGGCAGCACCACCGCATTGGGCGGAGCGTCCAGCCTGGTCACAAGCTCCTCCACCGTCACGATGGCGCGCTTGGCCGCCAGCACGGCTTCCTTCTGCACTCCCACCACGCCCCACATCAGCACGTTGCCGCGATGATCGGCCTTCTGCGCATGAATGATGGCGACGTCGGGCCGGATGGCCGGGATCGCGGCCAGACGCTCGCCCGTGAACGGGCATTCGATGAATTTAATTTGAGGATTGTAGTGGGGCAGGTCCGAGCCCAGGTAGCCGCGCAGCAGGCCGAAGGGCAGTTTCGAGGCTCCCGCCGCATAGGCCGCGGCCATGCCCGCGTGCGAGTGCTCCACGATTTCGAGCGGCCCGGGCCATCCATTCTCCACCGCGTCGCGCAGCCGGTGCAGCGAGCCCACTCCCGGATTGCCGCCCCAGGAAAACTGGAGTTTCGAGACGCAACCCGCGCCGATCAGTTGATCGTAAATCAGATCCGGCGTCATCCGGATCACGCTCAGATTGCGCCGCCTCTGCCGGATGATTTCGTACCCGGCCGCGAAAGGAATCAGATGGGTGAAACCCTCCAGCGCCATGACGGCGCCGTCGTGAACATACTCCTGAACCGCCTCTTTGAGCGAAAGAATGGTCGCCAAGCCTTATATTGTGCCACGGTGGGGCAGGTCTTCGACCTGCCCATTTTGGGGCTGTTAACATATAAGTCCGTGGACGGAGTCATCGTAGTCGATAAGCCTCGGGAGTGGACCTCGCACGACGTGGTGAACAAGATGCGCCGCATCGCGGGCACGCGCAGGGTGGGGCATCTGGGGACGCTCGATCCCGCGGCCACCGGCGTGCTCCCGCTGGTGATCGGGCGCGCCACTCGTCTGGCGCAGTTCTACACCCGTAACGACAAGATTTACGAAGGCGTCGTGCACTTCGGCTATTCCACCAACAGCTATGACGGTGACGGCGAGCACACTTCGGACGAAGTCCCCGTGACGCTCGACCGCGAGGCCCTCGAAGCCGTGCTGAAGCGATTCCGCGGCCCATTCGACCAGGTCCCGCCGCCGGTTTCCGCGAAAAAGATCGGGGGCCGGCCGGCGTATGAGCTGGCTCGCAAACACCAACCGGTGGAACTGGCCCCGGTTGCGGTGGAAGTGTATGCGCTCGATATTCTCCGCATCGAGGAATGCGACGTCGAAGTCCGCGTGCATTGCTCGGCCGGCACTTATTTGCGCAGCATCGCGCATGAGGCCGGACAGGCGCTGGGATGCGGCGCGTTTCTGAAGTCGCTGCGGCGCACCGCCTCGGGAGATTTCAAGATCGAGCAGGCGCGGACGCTCGAAGCTCTCGCGGCTCTAGCGGCGGAAGGCCGCGTCGAGGAAGCCCTGGTCCCCGCCGCGCAACTATTGCCCGAGTTTCCTTCGGAGACCGTGGATGCGATCACCGCCGGCCAAATCCGCAACGGCCGCGACTTCCGCGTGTCGCCGTTCCTGCCGCGCACCGGCTCGCGCTACGTGAAAGCGATCAACACCCACGGCGACCTTATCGCCATCGGCGAAGCCCGCCTGCCGCACTTGTATCATCCGGTACTCGTACTCTAATTGGCCACAGATAAACTCGGATAAGAAAGCAAACTTGTTTTATCTGTGTTGATCCGTGTTCATCTGTGGCCAAATATCGGGAGAATATGCCGCGCGAACAGGTTCTCCGTGACGTTGCGCGAGATCGTCTCTTCGCACTGCTCTACGGTGCGCAGGTAACGCTCGCCCATTTTGGCGGCAATCTTGAACCCGACGTGCAGCAATTGCCGCACGTTCGGATTAAAGCGCGGGCAAGCCGGATCGTGACGCAGCGCGGCGGTGAAGTCGTCCGAAGTCCAAGCCTCGACTTCAGAGGGCTCCGGCAGCTTGGCCGGATCGATGCCGATCACCGCTGTATACGGCTCGCACAGAGCCTCGCGGCTCGCATACGCTTTGGCGTAAATCTCCTTGGCGATCGCCAGGCCGTCGCCGCCGGCCTCTGCCAGGCCAATCAACTCCTCCAGCCAGGTAGTCCCCGCGGTCTTCACATGCACGCCCGCACCCGACTTCGCCAGCGCTTGGCGAATCGGCTCATAGATGGAAAACTTGTCGCTCCCCGAATGCACGCTCAGCTTCAGGTTTCGCGGCAGATCGTATTGCTCCACCGCGTGGGCGATCACCGCCAGATCGTTTTCGAACTCGGTGGTGAATTGCGCCACGTCGCCGCAATAATCCACGCCCTTATTGAACCGCCCCGTGAATTTCGGCGCGATGGTCTGGATGGGAATCTTCTCATCGGCGATCAAAGCCAGAATGACCAGCAGCTCCGGCGGCGTCTGCGGAAGGTCGGTTTCATCCATGGAGACTTCGGTGATGAAGGTTCCCTCGCCCTTGGCCGAAGCAACGCGCCGGTAAATCCGGCCGGCTTCCTGCACGGCTGCCAGATATTTCTCGACCGGCCGGTCCGCCCCGGAACTCGTTGCCAGCTCCGGATGCCGCGAGAGGAACCGGCTGACGCCGCCCGGGTCCGCGGGCTTGCCGATGAAGGCCGCGACATCGATGGTAAAAAAATCGCTGGCGGCAAGATGGCGGTCCACCGTGTCGAGATTGATGTGGTCCGCATCCACGTGATACGGCTTGGTCCATCCCAGTTGCCGCACGGCCTCATCCGCGGCCTCGCGAACCGAGCAGGGCTCCGAGCCGATGATCATGTGCTCCCGGTTGGATTTGTTCCACACCGGGATGACGTCCACTCCGGCCTCGCCGGCCAGCACGCATGCTCGCAATTGCGCCTTGGCCTGATGCGCGAAGCGGTCGCCCACGCCGATCGAATATTTCTCCAGCCTCATCATCAGTTCATGTCTTCTTTTTGATCAAACCTCAAAGCCGAAGTAGTCGCGGGCGGTCGCGTAACACAGGTTCCGGATCATCGGACCCACCAACCCGTCATCATTGGGAATTTCGCCGTTCTCAATGTCCTTGCCGATCAAATTGCACAGCACGCGGCGGAAATACTCATGCCGCGGATACGACATGAACGACCTCGAATCCGTCAGCATGCCAACGAAGCGCGATAGCAGTCCCGCGTTCGAAAGCGCGTTGAGCTGCCATTCCATGCCCTCCTTTTGATCCATGAACCACCACGCTCCGCCGAAGTGCATGTTGCGGAAATTCCCAGCCATGGTCGCCAGGGCGTAATTGTCCGCGGGGTTCACGTTGTAGAGGATCATCTTGGGCAGCGCGTGCTCCGCGTCCAGGCGATCCAGGTATTCGCCCAGAGCCTCCACTTGCGGCGCATCGCCCATCGAGTCGAATCCGCAATCCGGACCGATTTCCTCAAGCTGGCGGGAACTCGCATTGCGATACGCGCCCAGGTGAAGCTGCTTGGTCCAACCCTTGGCCGCGTCCAGATGCCCGAAGAACAGCATCATGTAGGAGGCGAACTGCTCGTGTTCTTCGGGGGAAGCGGCGTGGCCCGCGCGGCATCGATCGAAAATCCGCGCGGCGATCCGCTCCGGTCCGAATTTCGCGTAACAGCGGTCCAGGCCGTGGTCGGAAAGCCTCGCGCCCAGCGAGTGGAATACATCGTGGCGCTGCTTGAGCGCATCCGTGAAGCTGCTCAAGCTCCGAATTTCGACGTTGCTCGCGGCCCCCAGGCGATCGATCCAGGCGTTGAATTTCTCCGGCAAGTGGACTTGGAGCGCTCTGTCCGGCCGAAAGGCGGGAAGCACTCGCGCGGGGCACCGAGACGCTCGAATGGCGCGATGACACGCCAGATCGTCCGCCGGGTCGTCGGTAGTGCACAGAACTTTGACATGGAACTTCGCCAGAATGCCTTGCGTTGAAAGCTCGCTGGTTTCGAGCCTCGCATTCGCGCGATCCCAAATGCTGCGCGCCGTGGATTCGTTCAGCAACTCGTCGATTCCGAAATATCGCTTCAGCTCGAGGTGCGTCCAGTGATACAGCGGATTGCGCAAGGTAAACGGCACCGTCCGCGCCCACGCGAGGAATTTCTCAAACGGCTCGGCGTCGCCGGTGCAATAGCGTTCGTCCACTCCGTTGGCCCGCATTGCCCTCCATTTGTAGTGATCGCCGTGCAGCCAGATTTCGGTGAGGTTGCGGTACTGGCGGTTTTCGGCGATCTCGCGCGGAGAAAGATGGCAGTGATAGTCGAGAATCGGTTCGGGCTCGGCGAAGCTGTGATACAGCCGCCGGGCAGCGGGATTGTTTAATAGAAAATCTTCCGTAATGAACGCCATCCAGATTTAAGCCGCCCTTTCAAGATCCGGAACTAATAGCTGAATAATTCCCAAAGCCACCAGGTAGAGCGAGCCGGCGAACACAAACAATGGGGCATACGCTCCGCCCGACCAGTCCAGCCAATAGCCGATGGCCGGCGACGCAAGTAATCCGCCCACCGCGCCTCCCATGCCGCCCAAACCCACCACGGAAGCGACGGAGCTCTGCGGAAAAACATCCGACGGCAGATTGAAGATGTTGGCGGACCAGCCCTGGTGCGCCGCGGCCGCGATGCCGATGAGCGTCACGGCCAGCCACAAATTGTCCCCCGCCTTATAAACGAAGATGGACGCGGTTACCGCCAGCGCGCAGATCAGCATCGCCGTTTTGCGCGCGCGATTCACCGTCCAACCGCGCTTGATCAGCGCCGAGGAAATCCAACCGCCGCCGACCGACCCCACCATGGAAGCCGTATAAATCACCACCAACGGCAGCCCCAGATCCGACAGCTCCAATCCATACTTGCTGCTCAAAAAGGCGGGCAACCAGAACAGGAAGAACCACCACACTGGATCGGTAAGGAATTTGCCGATCAGGAACGCCCATGCGGCGCGGCTGCCCAATAGCTCGAGGTACGGAACGTGCCGCTCGGAGAGCGATTCTTCATGATCGGAGCGAATCAGCTCAAGTTCGGAAGCTGAAAGATTTGGATGCTCCCCCGGCTCGCGGAAGAACCAGAACCACACGGCCGCCCAGACGATTCCGGGAAGCCCCGTCGCCAGGAACGCCGATCTCCAGCCGAAATGGATCACCAGGAGCGGAACGATCAAGGGCACCAGGAGCGCGCCCACGTTTGCCCCGCTATTGAAGATACCCGTGGCCAAAGCCCGCTCCCGCCGCGGAAACCAGTGCGCGACGGCCTTGAGGGCCGCGGGAAAATTCGCCGATTCGCCGATGCCCAGCGCGAAGCGGGCCGCGCCGAAACCCATGGCGCTTCCGGCCAGTGCGTGCGCCATCGCCGCCGCGCTCCACACCAACATGGCCAGCAGATAACCCAGGCGCGTGCCCAAATAGTCGATGGCTCGCCCGGCCAGGGGCATCATGATCGCGTAGGCCAGTTGAAACGCGAATACGATCCACCCGTAGGTGGCTTCGCTCCAGTTGAACTCCTGTTGCAGGACCGGCTTTAGCAGGCTGATCACCTGGCGGTCCACGTAGTTTCCGGTGGTGGCGAAAAACAGCAGGCCGCAGATGTACCAGCGCAGGTGCGCGATGGTTCGAGTGGCGGGGACGGCCGGCCATGCGGTTTCGGCGGGTTCGCTAGTTGGCCGGGAACGGAACAAATTTGCCCTCACAGGAATTTGCGCTGCCTAAGCCCTTCCCACTGATCATGGTATGTACGTCCTCGCCGGACAGAAGGAAGTTGACCAGACCGGGGCCCACCTTCACGTCCGCATGATCCGCCGCAATCTGAACCGATCTCACGGGATCGACGAACACGCCGTCGAAGGTCAGGCCCAGCCGGTGCGCGGCGTCGAAACCGTCCAGAGTGATCTTGCCCGGTGCGAAGATCCGGACGTTGCGTAACACGATGTCTCGAAAATCCGGAATGCGCTCGCCCGTCTCGACCCCGCCGTTACCCGAATAATGCGTGTCCAGCAAAATTGGATTCTTGGTCGCGCGAATGCAAACGTCTTCGTAAGAAATATCGCGCACTAACCCGCCGCGCGCCGAGTTGGACTTGATCCGAATGCCATTATCCGCGCCGTCGATGGACAGATCCGTGACGCGAATGGCGCTCGCGCCGCCGTTGGTTTCGCTGCCGATCGACATGCCGTGGCCGTAGTAGAAGTGATTGTGCGCGATGGTCATGTGCGTGGTGGGATTCCCCGCCCCGGCCTTGATGGCGACGTTGTCGTCTCCGACGCGGATGTAGCTATTCGCGATGGTGACGTTGGTGGAATTACCCGGATCGATGCCGTCCGTGTTGCGCGCGTTCTTGGGCGCGTCGATATGCACGCCCCACACCGTGAATCCGGAGCCGCTGTTATACGCCACGTGGAAATTCGGCGAATTCTTCAGCGTGATGCGGTACAGCGTGAAGTTGTCGCAGCGGGAAAGCACGATCAGCCGGAAGTTGTTCTGGATTCCGCCGGCGCGAGCCTGCTCCGCCAGGTCCCACCAGGTGACCCTTTGCGCCACATCCTTGCCGAGCAGCGGTTCGCCTCCGCGGCCGTCAATCACACCGTCGCCCATGACGCCGGCGCCCTCCAGTTGATTGCCGTTAATAAGCGCCCGGCAGCCCCGGCCACCGGTCTGGCTGACCGTCCCGCAGACGCCGGACTGGATGTCATACACCCGCGGATCGCGCGATGCGAACAGAGTCACGCCCGCGTCCACCAGTAGCGTCACACCTCTGCGCAAATCGAGTGGTCCAGAGAGGAACGCGTTGCCGGCACCGGACTTCAATTCCACCGCGCGGCCTGCCGGGCAGCTATCCAGAGCCTGTTGAATTCGCGCCGTATCCAGCTTGCGCTCGTCCTCCTCGTGCAGTCTTCCCTTCTCTGAGGAAAGCCGGGCTGCAAGAGTCGCACACGACTGTGGAATCACAGGCTCCGTGACGATTCGCTGATCCTGAGCCAACGCCACGCATAGCGGCGCCAAGCCGAGCGGGAGCAGTCTCCGCATACCATTCCGAACTATAGGGATCGCGTGGTTTCGTGTCAAACGTGGATTTCTGAACGAATCGTTTAGCTCGACTTAACGGACCTCATCCTGCCCAGCGCCGCCTGAATCCCATCCGCCACCGCCATGGTCAAAGCCCGCGGATACACGCTCTGGGGCATCGCCAGAGCCTGCTGCCTGGCCAACCGCCGCCCCGCGACCCGCAGCTTCTGAAAGGACCGGCCGCGCCCGCCCAGCGCGTATTGCGGCAAAATCGAGTAACCGAAGCCGGCCTCGACCATGCGCTTGATCGCCTCGACGTCGTCGGCTTCCATGGTCACGCGGGGCGCGATGCCCAATTCCTTGAAGAAGCGGTCGATCATGGTGCGCATGTTGCTTTCCTTGGGAAACAGCAGAAAGCGGGCGCTGGCCAATTCCTCCGGTTGGACTGTCGCTACCGCGCCGTCTCCAGCGCGGCCGTGCGCGGGCCCGCCGGTTACAGGACGAATGACCAGCAGTTCTTCCTCAAATAGCGGCACGATCTTCAGGCTGGGCTGGGTCACCGGCAGCGACAGAAGCCCCAGGTCGAAGCTCCGGTTCAGCAGGCCCTCCACGATCCGCTCGGTCGCCGCGACGGTCACGCGAACGTCGGCCTGCGGGAAGCGTTTGCGCAAGGAACGCAACGGCCCACCCAACCGGTAGATCAGCGTGGTGGCGCCGCAGGCGAAGTGAAAGGGCCGCTGATCGTCCGCCGCCGAATCCACGAAATCCTGCTCGATCTCGCGAATCTTCTTCATGACCTCGCGGGCGTGCTCGGCGAAGCGATGGGCTTGCGGAGTGGGAACGATGCGCCGTCCGCTGCGCACGAACAGCTCCGCGCGCAGCTCCTTGGCCAGGCCCTGAAGTTGCAGGCTGACGGCGCCGGGAGAGACATGCAGGCGCTGGGCTGTCTGCGTGACCGTCGCGTTCTCCATCACCGCCAGGAAAACTTCGATTTGCCGGAGGTCCATGCGTATGGAATTCTATCAAACCGTTGAGTTGCGCTAAACGGTGTGGCAGGGTGTGGCGCACGCACTCCTGCGTGCCGCGTCGGCACTCCTGCCGACGCCGGGTTCCGAAACGGCGTTGCCGCCCGGGTGTCGAGAAGAGTCTCGACACGGCACGCAGGAGTGCGTGCGCCACACAGGAGGGCCAGAAGTACGGGCTAGAACAAACCCGCCGCCAGTTCCCTCGAATGCGCCGCGGCGAAGCGCCACAGCCAGCGCCCTCGCAGATTGGTCTTGAGCGCCTCGGCGAACTGGTCCGGACTCAGCAGCTTCAGCAATCCGGTGCGCTGATCCCACTTCCGATCGTTCCAGCCGGAGATGCGCACATTGATCTTGTGCGCCAGACGAAGGTCCGTGCCGAAGCGCTTGCGCCACTGCCGTTCGAAAGGCTCCAGCGCCGTGCGCGAAACGTCGCCATCGCGGAGCGCACCCGTCGCCACCTCACCCGCCATCCGGCCTGCGTGGATGGCCCAGCGGATGCCTTCGCCGAGCAAGGAAGACGCATTGCCGACCGCGTCGCCCACGCCCAGAATTCCGTCGCCCGCAAAGCGCTCCGTGAACTGCTCCGAGGGGATCAGGCCGGTATGATGCTCCACCGGCTGCGCTCCCTTCAGGTTGACGCCGAAGCGGTCTGCTTCCGAGACCAGCCGGTCGAGATAGCGCTCGGGGTCCTCGCTGGAATCGGGATGAACCACCCCCACGCCCACGCGAACGCGCCCGCGCCCCCAGGGACACACCCACGCGTATCCGGACGGCGCCACCGTGCCGCCGACCATCAGCACGGCTTCGCTCTGATCGCAGTGCGGCGCAAACAGGTCGTATTCGGAGCCGACCCCGAAGCGGCGGAAGCCCGGATCGAGCCCGCTCTGCTTCAGCAACACGGAGCGGTACCCTGTGGCGTCCACTACCAGACGGGAACCAAGATCTTCCTCATTGGTTCGAACGCCGCGGACAAAGCCCCCCTCCATAATCGGCGCCACCGCGCGAGTCGCCAGGCGAATCCGCGCCCCGGCCGCAATCGCGCGCTCGGCCAGGTATTGGAAGGTCCCGCGCACGTCCAGGATGCAGAATCGCGGCGCCGGATAGTCGAAGCCGGCCGAATTGTTGGGACTCAAGAAACGGACCCGCGAAATCGGATGGTACAGCCGCGCCGGGATTCCCAGCGCTTCCATCTCGTCGATGAAGCTGCCGCCGCTGGTGCGGATGGGCGATCCGATCTCGTGATTCTGTTCCAGGACGGTGACCGAGCGCCCATGGCCGGCGAGCACTTCTGCGGCGGAAAGCCCTGCCGGTCCAGCGCCGGCAATAATCACGTCGCATGGAGTGTCAGGCATAGCGGGTCTTACGTCGGCTGGCCTCATCGCAACTCTCTCATTATGCTATTCTAAACGTTCTGAAAAACCTGCAAGCACTCCCCGGCCCGTAGTCCTGGAACCGGTTTCGCGGCCGTTCATAACCCCTTTCCACGCACGGAACTAAGACGACCTTAGCAAGTAAGTAAGTGAACTCTAAAGAGCAATCCCTAGGGGCCCGTGGATTGTGGAGAGTACTAGAACCGCCTAGAATCGGGACGATAGGTGAAGTGGTACTGGAAAAACGCGGTCCTTCATCGAACCGAGGAGGCCTATGAGTCTTATGGCAACGCCGATCAATGGAGATCTTGGGGACAATCCCACGGGAACATCCGGGAGCGGCCCCGAACTGAGAGAAAACCGGAAAGGGACGGTCCGGATTCTCATCGCCGACGATCACCCCATCGTTCGCGATGGGCTCAAGAAGCTGCTCCAATTGGAGGACGATTTCGACATCGTGGGCGAGGCCGGAGACGGGCGCGAAGTGTTGGACCGGGTGCGCGAGTTGGACCCGGATGTTCTGCTCCTGGATCTGCGCATGCCCAATCTGGACGGACTGGCGACCCTTCAGGCGCTGCAACAGACCAATAAGCGGACCCGCGTGATCGTTCTGACGGCTTCGGAAGACAAGAACGAATTTGTGCAGGCGATGAAGCTGGGTTGCAGCGGCATCGTGCTGAAGCAGACCGCGCCGGACCTCATCGTCAAGAGCATCCGCAAGGTCCATTCGGGCGAGATCTGGCTGGACTCTCACACCACGGCCGCCGTGATGCGCCAGTTCTCCACCGGCTTGGAAGGCTCGGGAGCCGGCGGCGGCAAGGGCCGCGAGCGCAGCCCTCTGTCCACGCGGGAGCGCGAAATCGTCGCTCTGGTCGCCCAGGGGTACAAGAACAAAGAGATGGCCGAGAAGATGTTCATCAGCGAGCAGACGGTCAAGAATCACCTGCACAACATCTTCGACAAGCTGGGCGTCTCCGACCGCCTGGAGCTGGCGCTCTACGCCATTCACAAAGGCCTGCACCTGACCGGCGAAGCCGCTCCGCGGTAGTCGGGCCAATTTGCGGTAATGCCGACCAAAGGCCGCCGCGGCGCGCAAATCAGCGCTTGATGAACGCCCAGTGCGCGTCTTCGATCAAATCATCCGTCGCGAGAAGCTTCGCCGCGCCGAGGACGGCTCCCTCAATAGCGGCCGAATACAGCCGGTTGGTTACTCGATAGTAAACGGTGCCGTTCTCCACGAGGAGTATCTCGCTATCGCCCTGGTTGGTGGTTATCGCGTATGCCCGTTCGGTAGCGGCGTCGTAAAGATGGAGAATTCCAGGGTAAACCAGGGGGTATATTCGAAAACGGATCGGGCCAGCAGGGCCCGTTGCAGCGTCCTTTTGCCGCCATTCGGCATTTCCGACGCTCTCGCTCGTACTCTTCCCCTTCTCGCCGGCCTCGGCGGAGGCAACGAAGGAACCAAACGCGCGACCCAGTGAAGGGTTCGGAACCTTATGCCAAGTGCTGTCACTCTTGCGGAATACGAGGAAACGCCGCTCGGTCGACGCCGCTAGCCTAAGTCCTAGTATCTGCCGGTTATTGATGAGAATCGCTGCCACCGGATGGCTCATGTCATTGAATAGAGGCGGAGGGACCTTGTAGTCGTAGTACGTGCGCTCGCCGGATAGCCATCCCCCGCTGAGGGCACCGTCGGTACCGAAAGAGGCGTCAATTAGATCACTTGCCCCAGTGTCTGTGACGCCCGCAAACCCATCGGCAACAACGTACTTAATGTCGCTCGCGTCCAAGTTCACGAAGCTGTTCTGGCAAGGGACCGCGGAATCCATCACCATCCCTGAGAATTGATCTGTTTTACTCTGTCTGTCTGAGGAAGCCAAATACTGAGTAAACATTAGGCCATGTGACGGCGCGTCCACCAGCCATTGGCCCACGAGTAGCAAACCAGTCGTGGGAGGCTGTGGGCACGATTTGGTGACGGACGCGGTGTTGAAGTCGAAGACGATGATGTGGTCGTCGGGCGACTTCGGGAGGATCAGCGCCTTGCGGGCATCGCTAGATGTGGTCATCCATTCCGTGCCGAATCTGGCTGGGACAATCTCTTGGGCGATCTTGACCGAGCCGTCGGCGGCTACCGCCACCAAGACGGTGGAGTAGCCACCGACGTACTTCGGCGTCGGGCTGCCGGAGATGAGGTAGAGTTGCCCAAAAGCAGGAGTAAGAGCCGTACAGGCAATTGTCATCAGCAAGGCGCCGTTTCTCATGGAAGTATCCTCCTTCTCAGTTCGTTGGGGACGATGAACCGCTATGTTGGCACCCCGCCAAGGTTGCGCAGGTAATGAATTGGTATACAATGTCCGTGGCCAGGCCGTTGGTTTGTGTCTCTAACCACTGTGGCGGGCTGACACTGTTGTTCCAGCTAATATAATTGGGGTAGCCGCCCGTGCCGGCGTACTGTTTCATGAGAATTGCATCCCCGAACCAATACGTGTTGCTGTTGCCCCCTGCGTACGGCACGGTGTAGTAATTCGGATCCGGTGACAGCGTGAAGGTGGCATTGCTCTCCGACTGGTCGTTGGGGGCGGGAATGTTGGCAGGGGTCTGAACGTTGTAGAGTTGCCATTGAAAGACCTGCCTTACCCAAAAGGCGTACGCCTGCTGTGGAGGGTTCTGCTGGGTGAGCTGCGTCGCCGTAGCGTGGATCGGACCCGCGAGGGTTTGCAAGAGCTGTACTCCACCCACGACGTTACTCTGCCAGTTCCACTTCTGGTCCTCTGTCGGAGGCCCGCTTGTCAATTGCATGATCCCATACCCGATGCCGATGGGGTCGAACTTTGGAAGCCCAGCATTCGTTCCAGAGGGCACGAACTGGGTCAAGCCGCTTTCGTGGTTTCCAATATTCGGCGTGAACCAAGGGCCGCCGCTTGTCGTCATGAAGTTTAGCACGTCTGATTGGCTCGGGTTATCTCCTGCGATGGTGAACGAGAAAGGCGTCTGGGCAACACCGTTGTAAGTCCATGCAATCGTCGTCGATCCGCCGTAGAATGGGCTGTTCGGTACCGCAAATGGCTGGCTGCCCAGCTGTAGCGCAGGGGGACCGATTGGATATCCCCAGTTATCTTGGGACCCATAGGGGGTGGTGACCCCGAGCTGGAAGCTAGCGCTGTCTAAAGCCGATGCTCCGATTACGCTGGCGGTAATAACCGGCATCTCCGGAGGTACACCGGCGTCCGCCAGCACGTAGGCAGTGCCCCCAACTCCAATTGGCGCTGTACCCTGACTCGTGGCTTGGGTGACCTTGATAGCGGGAGCGATGACGTTCACTTGCGCGCTATTTGAGGTGCTACTCGTTCCGTTCTGTGCGGTGACTGTCACGTTGTGAATTCCCAGAGTCGCAGTGCTGTCTGCTTGAAAAAACGCATTCACCTGTCCGTCACCCCAACTAGCGCTGGTCTCAACCGACGTAATATGGATGCCAGTCCCGTCAACCTGCACAGAGCCCGCCCCTCCGAGGCAACTCCCGTAAATCGAGATCCATCCGACTCCGCCGGCAACTATGTTATCCGTGCTTGGCGCTAGACCGTTAGCCTGGATTCCGCCTATCGTGGGCGTGCAGGCAGACTTCAACTGAAGAAGTACCACTGGAGATCCGCCGTTCCTCCCGGAAGCAGGGGACCCATTGCTAGCCGAGATGCCTTGAACCGTGTTTGGAGAAATGATGGCAATTACGCCACCGCCGCCCCCTCCACCAGCATAGCCACTGAAGGCGCCCGTTGCATTGCCGTTGGGGTCGGTGCCGGCCGCGCCTCCCAACCCCCCAATCCCCCCGCTGGCGTGGAACGCCGCTTGGCCTTCGTTGATGATCACAGTGGTAGCCTGCAGCACGACGGTTCCGCCAGCCCCGCCAGATCCGGCTCCGCCTGCGTCTCCTCCTTGATCGCCATAGTCCAAGCTCGCTCCGCCTTGTCCCCCATTACCACCGTTCCCCCCGCTGACATTGATGGAGCCGTTTAAGGTGAGAGTGCCGGTAGTCGAAAAGACGAAGGTTCCGCCGCCGCCCCCTCCACCACCACCGCCGCCGCCATCACCGCCATCATTGCCGTCAGGGTATTGAACGCCGCAACCAAAGCTCCCCCCAGATCCGCCGCCGGATGGTGGGGGATTCGGTCCGACGGACGTGGCTCCGAAGGCCTGCGCTGGAGAAAAAGCGCCGCCGTTCATGTATACGTCTTGCCCATGTGAATTCATCCCAAAGTCGACGAAGTGCCAGGTGCCCCCTCCCGCCGCACCCCGCGTCCCGTTGCTTCCTCCAGCCGACCCACCTGCACCTACGGTACTGGTCTTGCAGCGATCAGAGCTCTGCTGATACGTTGGCTGTCCCGGACCATTAGTTGGTCCTAGACCCAGGGCACCGGGGCTTCCGACGGCCGAGAGTCCGCCGCCTCCTCCCCCAGCGAATCCGCCGCCGCCTTGACCGTTGTATCCATTTGTGCCCGTACTAGAACCCCCGTTTCCTCCACTCCCGCCATTCCCACCAGTTCCGGTAAGAACACAATCTCCGTTGCAATAAAAGTTGACGGCGCCTCCAGGTTGCCCATTGCCCCCAGCCTGTCCAATCGCCTGAAGAGTGCCGGTCACGGTCTGATTGCCGGTGCCAGTAAACGCGACCCGGGGGCCGTCGGACACAACCGTCCCGCTTACCGAAACCGCCCCCGCGGCATTAAAGACTACGTAATCGAAGTCTGCCACCTCCACGGTGACGCCCGCTGGAATTGAGACTGTGGACACGTTAAAAATGGCTGTGTTGTTTTGCACGACCGCACTCGGAGTGATGGTGTTGATGGTCGACGCGTTTATGAGCGTGTACGCTTGAGGGGAAAAGCTCGGAGCGGTCATGGAGGAGGCCGCGATAAACGGGAATCCCGGCACGGCTGTTTGGGTGACGGAGGTAAGATCCGGACCAGTTCCAGGCACCCGCTCGGGAGATCCGCTACTCGCATTGACGGTCACGTAACAGGAATTCGAGGCCGTGTGGTTCGCATTGTCCACAATGCTGACATGGGCCGTATCGGTTCCCGCGCTCGTCGGCTGGAAGGAGACACTCTGGGTCGATCCTGAGACCGTACCCGACCAGGAATAAGAATAAGGGGGCGTCCCACCGGAGCCATTCGCGGAGAAGGTGACCGTCTGGGCGGGCGAGGCAGTGCTCGGCGTAGCTGTGCAACTCACGGATGGCGAACCGCCGATATTATTGATCTGCAGGGAGAAATTATTTCCGACCACCTGAGCACCTGCGTGGTCCGTCAACTGCAGCTGAACGTAGGCAGTCCCGGCTGAATACGGCCCCGGCGTACCACTTATGAGACCACTCGTCGAATACGACAAGCCCGCTGGGAGAGTACCTTGTATGAACCAGCTATACGGGGGCACACCGCCGGATGCAACCAATTGCATAGTGTAGGGCGCGCCCACGTTGCCAGCCGGCAGCGGAGAGGTCGAAGTTATGTTCAAAGCTGCAGCAAAGCTGGCGGCTACCGAAGCGGGCCCGCTCGCGACGAGGTTTTGGGGGGTAGTGCTGCCGGTCAGCGCCCCGGCGAAGCTGACGAACCCGTATCCGCTGTATGGGCTGGCACTCACCGGGATCGTAGCCCCTCCGGCATACCAGCCGCTCTCCGGGCGGATTGCCCCTCCGGGACCCGCCGACATTGTTAGGTAGTATTGCGTCGCGAGGAACGCGTAGTAAGTAGTCGCCGATCCGGGGGTCGTGATCGAATGCGATTGAGCTCCTCCGTCCGACCAACTTGCGTAAGCGTACTGCGTGCCTGGCGCTCCGGCCTGCGGCGATGTCACGGCAACGGAGTGGCTGGAGCCAGGCGCCCATGAGAACGTCTGCGGCGTCGTGTAGGAGCTGCCGTCAACGGTGACTGAAAGACCCGATGGGGCCGTCGTCACCGTGATGGGCACTCCCACACTCCACGTGCCCTTCTGCACCCACCCGGTGCTCTGTCCGGCTTGGTCGGTGACGTTGAGGTAAATGTTCTGATTGCCGGAAAAGCCGGATTTGAAAGTCACGCCGACGCCGATCGCCCAGTTGTCGCCGGAGGTGGTCATCGTCCCAGCACTGATCGTGCATTGGCTGTTGCTCAGCGTTCCCGGATCTCCGACCACCAGCAGACCCTGCCATGCCGTGTAATTGTCGTTCATCAGGAACAGGAGCCCGCTGCTATACGCCAGTATGGTGCAAGAGTTTGCCAACGTGTTGTTGTTGGGGCCGATTAGAAGTTGCTCGTATGGCATGTATTTCCAGCCGTTGGTGTCGCTGGAACTTATCGTGAACGTCTGCGACATGCCCGTTCCTGTCGCGGGAGTAACCGCTCCCGTCGGGGGCTGCGAACTGGCCGCGAAGGTAGTGTAGGTAAAAAGCTGCTGAAAGCCCACGGCATTCCCCACCGTGTCTGCGGAGTAGCCGTACACTCCCATCGCACCCACAAAACTCGGGTCAAACGTGATCACCGGCTTGATCGTTACGGAGCCCCCTATAGTGGTGACGGTGGTGGCCGCCACGTTCACGGTGCATTGGCTGTTGCTCAGGGGAGCGCCAGACCCGGGCGTACTCACCGGCGTCCAGCCGCCTTGATCAAGGGCAAGGTACAAGGAATTCGTGGGTGGGCTGTAGTTCAGATAACAGGAGTTAGAGCCGTTAATGCCCCAACCGATCAGCATCTGCATCGAGTTGATGGCCGCGCTCGCCCCAGTCGACGAGAACGTAAACGTTGTTGGACCCCCGCCGGAAGATGAGCTCGGGCTGCCTGCGCCTATACTCACGGGGGACGTGGAAACATTCCAGGTGCCCTGCTGCACCCATCCAGTATTATTTCCCACCTGGTCGTAGACATAGAGGTACGTATTCTGCGCGCCGGCAAAGGCGGAGGCAAAAGTCACGCCCACGTTGAACGTCAGGGTGCTCCCTGAGGTGGCTATCGAGGAGCTACTCCCATACAGCGTGCATTGGCTGTTGCTGAGCGTTCCCGTCGATCCGACCGTGATCGGACCCAGCCATGCCGTGTAGGCGTCGTTCATCAGGAACAGGAGGCCTCCGTAGCTGGGATGTGTCAAGTGTTTTGTGTAAACGGCCACGTTTTTTTGTAGCGCATCCCTGGTAAACTGAACGGACCTGAGCGGAGGGTAGGGCTCTGCGGAGACGCAACCCGAGCGCCGACTCAG
>Ga0182024_10005587_pt1 | contig 28129 bp, 25 predicted proteins | sample P32metaG_FD_120480 | JGI IMG/M metagenome (GOLD analysis project Ga0182024, IMG submission 120480) | Permafrost microbial communities from Stordalen Mire, Sweden - P3-2 metaG (Illumina Assembly) | ecosystem: Environmental > Terrestrial > Soil > Wetlands > Permafrost | place: Sweden: Stordalen...
ACGAAACCAGTATTCATTAAGTATGCTCCTTTACGAGTAGACACGGATCGCAGGTTACTTCTCGACGTTCGGGGCGCGGCCGCTGTTCCATCGTCAGCAACCTAGCTCAGATCCCCGCGCCTGATTAAGCGAGCCTCCTCGCAACTCCGCGCCTCTGCCCTCTGAACGGCTTCGCGATCACGAGGCCGTTGCACGTTGCGGTCTTCGCGGCTTAGATCGCGGCGCGTCGCTCGCACCGCAGCTGCACAACGCCTCGATCAGCCAATCCACTCGATAAGGAGCTGATTTAGGCGGTTGGGTGCGTCCAGCGGGATCCAATGGCTCGCACCCTCGATCTGCTCGTAGCGCCAGGGCCCCTTCACGAAGCGTGAGGACATTTTCATGCGTTCGCCGTCGAGATAATGGTCGTTCGTCGACCAAATGCCGAGGGTCGGGGCTTGCACGAGCTGCAGACTCGGGGGTGGCCCCGGGGGTTGCGGCGCGACGTTCGCACGGTACCAGCTCAACGATGCCGTTAGCGCGTTTTCGCGCGATAGGTCGGCGACGTAGCGATCGATATCACCGTTGCCGCGAAGCAATTGCCGGAAGAGTGCCCAGTCATCATGCTGCAGCCACGCTTCGGCGATTCCGGCAAACTGAAAAAATAGCTGGTACCACGCCATTTCCCGTTGGCGCAGCGTTACGGGAGCGAGCGGATGCGGCACGGAGAGGACGACCAGCTTCCTCACGCGATCAGGATAAAGCGCTGCAATCAGCCACGCGACCGCGGCTCCCCAGTCGTGACCGACGACATCGGCCGCGCCGATTCCATATGCGTCAAGAATGCCTAGCGCGTCGGCGACCGAGTTCTGCCGGAAGTACGCGCTCACGGCTTCGGGCCGATCAGAGCTTCCGAAACCGCGCAGGTCCGGCGTGATTACTCGGAATCCGTTCGCGACGAGAAAAGGGACTTGGTTGCGCCAGACGTAGTGGGAATCCGGCCAACCGTGCAGCAGAAGCACCGGTTTGCCGCTGCCGTACTCTTCAACATAAATCGAGATGCCGTTCACCTGAATCATGCGCGTACGATCCGCAAGAGCTGCAAGCGGATTGACCATGGTTGCCGCACCCACAGCAGCTGTGGTTGCAAGAAAGTTGCGCCTGGCGAACGACGAGGAACGTGTCAAGTAATTCTCCCTTTGTGAGTGGTCGTGGGGTACAACCGCTCCGCCTCGGCAGAGCGAAGCGACTCCCCTTCGAAGTGAAACCCCGCGCATTCCCTTAGTTATCGGGATCGTTGAAGCTCGCGTGGTAATGCGAGCCATCGCAGAATGGTTTGTTCTTCGAGTGGCCGCAGCGACAGAGGGCGTAATGCTCGAGAGAGGCGCCTTGATTGCGCGGCTCGCCCTCCAGCTCGATGCCGCCGCGCACCCAATAGCTCTGGTTGTGCGAAACGACGATTTCGGCCTCGCGCTGCTCGCCTTCGTAGCGAACGCCGTCTTTGATGAAACCCAGTGCGCCGGAGGGACATTGCCGAACGATCGTCTCGATCTGATCGGGCGCCGCATCCTCGGGCGTCACGAATGGTTCGCCATTGACGTGGAAGACCTCGGGCAGATGATCGGTGCAGTTGCCGAAGTGCGAGCACGTGCCACGATTGTCTAGCACAGTAATCTCTTTGGTTTCGTATGTGTCCAGACGGTCGGGCGTGCGACCCGCGTGCTTGATGCTACAGAAATTGATCCGTGCGTGCGTGCCGTCGCAATAGGGTTTGATGTGCGAGCCGCCGCAGCGGCAGAGCGCGAGGATCGGGCGCACATTGAGGCTCTCGCCTTTGGAGTTGGTGAGCTTGCGCAGGTTGCGCACGATGTACGGACCGTCGAGCTCCGGCCGGATCGTCGCACGGTTGCCGCGGCCGTGACAATCTTCGCGAACGGCTTGCGCAAACTCCGGCGGAATAAAAGGCGTGAGGTGTTCGGCAACCGATTCGAGCGCGGCGGCGGCCTCTTGCACTTCTTGCGGTAGCGTGGCCTCTTTGGCGAGGTTCGTCAAACGCGTCGAGAGATCGTAGAGGCGTTCGAGGAAAAATATCCAGGCAACTTTGCGGTGCGAGAGCAAGCGCACGTTCTGGGTGATGCCGAAGGGCGGCCCGGCCGTCAGGCCGGGATAGTTGGGGCCGGCCGGCATCCGCGCGAGTGCCTCGCCCAGCGGACGCAGCCCCGACGCCATCATTCGCAGCGTTCCGCGCGCGAGGAGGCGGAGTTGTTCTTCGGTTTCCCCGCCATGCGCGAAAAAGCGCGCCAGCATCATCAGCATCAGCTCGTAAACGCTGTTGAAGACTTCGGCGAGCTCACGTGACGAGGCATCGGTGATCCGATTCAAACCGTCGCTCGGCCCAATGATGCGCGTGACCGGATCCGTGAGCATCTTCCGGAACGGTTCGAAGACGCGGCCTTCCGCTTTTGCGCGCTGCGCGAGCAGTTCGTATTCCTCGTGGATCTTGTGGAAGACGTAAAAATGCGCTTCGGGATGGTGGCGCGGCGGCGCTTCCCCCTGTTCGATGATACGCTCGACCGCGCGGTGCGCGGAGGCCGCATCGTGAACGCGGATGAGCTTTCGCGGGAGGTCGAGATAGGTTGGACGGGCTTGGTCGTCGGGATCGCCGATGAAGAGCCGATCCGGATTGATGGTATCAAACGCGGTTTCGATCTTCTTGTAGAGCTCGCCGATCGTACGGAAATCGACGTCGAAGGGCTCGATCGCGTTTTGCTGGCGAACGATATCGTCGTGGTCGATCTCGGCGGTGGTGCGGCGGCGAATGTCGTCGCAGAGCGGGCGGAGATGCACCGGAATCGCCTCGTCGGCCGGCATCTCGTAGCACATGAAGCGCTCGATCAGCTCGTGTGAGAGCGGCTCGAGCGTGATTTCGATTCCGAACGGAAACGCCGTTGCTGCAAGCGGGAAGTTCGAGCGTAAGAAGTGCGGCGCGCCCCCGACCGCGGTCAGAATATTCGAAACCTGGGCGAGGTGGAGCATCTCCTCGACCGCGACGTGTGCGATCTTCTGCTTCCACCCCCGAATTGCCAGCAGCTCGTCGTGCGTGATACCGCCTTCGTCTGGACGCATCTTAATGGAATATCCGGCGTACAGGTAGGAGCAAGCGAGGTCGTGCTCCAGCTCCGACGCGCGCGTCAGAAGATACAGCAGTTCTTCACGCGTTTCGACGGGCGCAAGATGAGTCTCGGCAGCAACGCTCATGACGCCTAAACCAGGCCTATCCTGGCGCGGGTTGCAATGTGGACTTGTCGACGAAAGGGACTAGCGGACGACGATGCTGGTGGCGCAGTCGTCCAGCTTCGTCTTCCCGCCCTCGATTATTCGCAAGGGCCCGGCGTCGTTTGCTCCCTCGGCGTACACCGCCACGAATCCCTCATTGTCTTGGCAGCCGTTGGAAAGATACGTTCTTCCGCGCGCGTCTACAGCGACGCCGTTAGGGCCGTAAAGCCCGGATGAATCCTCTCTCGCCGGCGCCTCATCTCCGTTGGCACCGGGTTCAAAGACTACGAGGCTGGACGCCTCCCAGTTTGCGACGTACGCATATCCCGAGGCATCGACGGGGATGCCCTCGGGACCACTGAGCTGCGTGAGGGAGCCGGAGATCGCCAAGCGCTCCCCGGAAGTCACCGGTATCGTGGCCTTTACGCGGCCTCCCAGGCCGCCCGGAGCCCCATACTTGTTGTAGCCGAAGCCATATCCCGCGGCACCGCTTGCGCCACTTGCAGCGATCGTAACCTGCGTCACACCGGCCGGAACCTTGAACGATTGCTTCGTCCCGGTGTACGCGAACGTCGCCTTCCCGTCGAGGGGCTGACCAACGACGCTCGAGCCCGGCGCCGCTCCATTCGAGGAAACCGCGCACGCGCAAAGCAGCACGGAGAAAACGACGCTTAACCCTGCTACTAGCACAGAGCGGCTAACGGCTCTAGATTCCAAATCTTCTTCCCTTCTCGCTTCGACGACGGAGCGCACCAGGAATCGACGCCACCAGACAATCGTACGCCGAAAAGTGACCCGGGTCTACGGGATCGCCCGGACTGCTACCTGTCAATGTGTCTTTTTCTGATCTTCGCGCTGCGCCGCGTCCCCGTCGTGCGCGGTGTCGGCGGGAATGCAGCGGCAGTTTCTAGCGTGCCAGGATGCGTAGCGTTGCATCGCGGTCTTTCCGTCGTCAGCCTTCGGCGAGTCGTCATCATGCGTCATGGTCGTCCTGTCTTTCGCGTCCGGCGAAAAGTAAAACTCGTCGCGTCCACTCCCGCCAAACCTCGTTTGCTTTTTGACCATGACTCCAAGCGGCCCTAGTGCATTCGGGGGCCACGTGGCGGCGGTGGCGGAGATCGAGTACGGCTGCAGCAATCCCACGGTCGCATTCAATCAAATGGGCGCCGCAGGCCCGAGACGACGACTGACCTAATAATGCGACTAAGCTTTGCCGACCGTTATCAAAATGCCACCCGCGAATGCCTGAACGCGTCGAACCGTCGCCTTACGAGAGGGGACGTGCCATGATCGCCTCAGATTGCTGCCGTTGCCTGTTAGGCTTCGCTGCGGCTCTGGCTATCCTGACCGATTGCTCGAGTGTATTTGCTCCGGCGCCCCCCACTTCCGACGGCGTGTCGCGGGCCGCCGGCGTGTTACTTCATCGACCGCCGGGCACCGGCACCATCGAGCACATCGTCGTCATTGTCCAGGAAAACCGGAGCGTGGACAATCTCTTCAACGGCCTTCCCGGCGCGAATACCGTCCAATCCGGTAAGAACATGAACGGCCAAACGGTCAGCTTGCAACCAGTCTCGCTGACGGCTCCTTACGATATCTCGCACAAGCACAACGCATGGGTCGCCGAGTACGATCACGGCAGGTTGGATGGCTTCAGCTCGGAACATTTGAGATGCTACAAGAAGGCACGATGTCCAAAGAGCGACGTCGCCGCCTACGCGTACGTTCCACAAAGCGAGATCAAGCCGTACTGGGACATGGCTCAAAAGTACACGTTTGCCGACAACATGTTCCAGACGAATCAAGGACCGAGTTTCCCAGCCCACCAGTACATCATCAGTGGTACTTCGTCGATCGATAACCGTTCGGACGTCAAAGCCGCGGAGAACCCAACGGATCCAAGACGCAAGGGTCGCGTAGGTGGCTGCAATTCCTTACGCAGCACAAGGGTAGTCACGATTGACCGAAATGGCGTAGAGGGACACCCCGTATACCCGTGTTTCGATCGCATATCGATCATGAACCTGATGAACCAGCGAGATGTTAGTTGGCGTTACTACCAGGAGTACAGCGGCTCCGGACTGTGGCACGCGGTTGATGCCATCAAGACTATTCGCGAGGGGCCAAGCTACGAGAACGTGCGCTGGCCGTCGTCGCAAGTCTTGAGGGATATCGCGTCGGACAGACTGGCGGAGGTGACGTTTGTGACCCCCAGTGCGGCCGAGTCCGATCACGCCGGTAAAAACGACGGTACGGGTCCGCCCTGGGTAGCATCCATTGTCAACGCGATCGGCAAGAGCTCGTACTGGAACAATACGGCCATCATCGTGGTCTGGGATGACTGGGGCGGATGGTACGATCACGTCCCGCCGCAAATCTACAACTCGTACGAATTGGGCTTCCGCGTACCGATGATCGTGATTTCACCTTACGCAAAACGCGGCTACGTCTCGCACACGCCCTACGAGTTCGGAAGTATCCTGAAGTTTATCGAACAGACGTTTGACTTAGCATCGCTGGGGACGACCGATGTCCGGGCCAACGATCTCTCGGATTGCTTCAACTTCGGCGTGAAACCCAGAGCGTTTAAGCCGATCGCGGCAAAGTACTCGGCTCGCTATTTTGAGGCTCTTCCGATCAACTACGAAAGCCCGGACGACGATAACTGACGGGTCGACGCTCAGGCACTAGACGCCGGCCAGGTGCTGAGCAGCTCCCCAAGTCGCCGCATCGCGACTGCATACCAATCGCGGCCCACGCCGAAGGAAACCCGCAAATGATCCGGTGCGCCGAAGCAATCGCCCGGAGCTAACAACAATCCTTGCGCGGCAGCATACTCGCAGAACTTCCGTGAATCGGCGCCCGATATGAACCATGGGAATGCGGTCATCCCGCCGCGCGCGCGAACCCAGCCGACAACGCCTGCGTGCTCTCCGAGCATCTGCTCCAGAAGCTTAACGTGCGTTCCCGCCACCTCGCGCGTCCGGTTGAGAATGGCCTGGCGATGACGGACGGCGATCTCCCCGAGAAACTCAGTGATCGGGGAGTTCGAGACCGTGCAGTATTCGCGCGCCGTCAAATAGAGGTCGCGTCGCCGTTGGTCCGATTCAATGATCCAGCCGATGCGCAAACCGCTTAGCGCAAATGCCTTCGACAAATCTCCGACTATAGTAGCGCTCGCTAGCCGCGACGCCGAGGCCATAGTCGTGCCGTGATAAATTGGGTGGTATACCTCGTCGCAGACAAACTGAACCCCGCGTTCTGCCGCAAAGTTATGGAGCGCTTCCATCGTCTTATCATCGATAATGCTGCCCGTCGGATTATGCGGTGAATTGACGAGGATAAGCTTCGTTTGCGAATCGGTGAGTCGGCGTATTTCATCGAGGTCGATCGCATACGAGTCTTCACGGCGTAATCGGTATGCGCGCACTTCGAGGCCCAGCGCCTGCGGAACCGCGCTGTACGGAGGAAAGCATGGCACAGGCACGATGACATTTGCGCCGGGCTCCACGGCGGCAGCAAAGATGTGGCTCAAGGCTTCTGCGGCACCTGTCATGATAAGAACGTGTTCGATTGGAACGCCCTGCATTTGCCCAATCGCCTGCCGCAGAGCCGTCGCTCCAGCTGCTCGCGAATAAAGAATATCGGATTGGAGCATGCGCTCGAGGCTCGATTGTCCGTCCAGTTCGAGCAGATTCCTCAGTGTCCAGGGCGGCCCCGTGCTTCCGGCCAGGGGAAACTCCGGCATCGGCTCCAGATGTGCCTCCAGCCAGTCCTCAAGCAAAAATGATTTCAGCATCGGTGTGGATACCTTTACAGCGATCCAACTTAGAGATACCTTCGAGGCCCAGCCCACTTTACGAAAAAAGGTATGATTATTATGTTTGCTCAGAGCCTCGTCGCCGTCGTGCTGCTCGCGACCGCGCAACCCCAGCAGACCGCCACCGGCATTCCGCTCGATGCGCCGTGGAAGGTAACGATATACGATCTCGCCCGCTCGAAGTTCCATCATCCGGCATGGGGATGGCAGCACTCGGAGCGCAACTACCTCATTGCCCTGGAGCTGGCGCAGGGTGACGGCTTGCGCGTCGATACCGACGTACTCTTTGCCGCGGCGTTCTTGCACGATATGGCCGCCTTCATGCCGTGCCAAAATATCAAGCTCGAGCACGGTGAGTGCGCCGCGCAGCAGAGTGGCTCGATCTTACAAGCGGCCGGGTTCCCCATGGCGAAGTTGCCGGCCGTTCAAGCCGCCGAGCGCGGTCACATGTACTACAGCGATCCGGGCACGCAGCCGGAGGCAGTCGTTCTCCACGATGCAGACTCACTCGATTTCTTGGGCGAGATCGGCGCCGCCCGGATGCTCTCGCTCGTCGGTGCAGAGGCCGAAACCTTCGCGCGCACAGTCAAGACGCTCCGCACGTTCGTGCACGACATTCCGCCGCGCCTCATAACGAAGACGGCCCAGAAAATGGGTGCTCAGCGAGCCGCCGCGCTCGAGCAGTTTCTCGACGCACTCGACGCCGAAACGTTCGGCGGCAAGGCGATGTAGGTAGCGGCGAGCCGCACGCTATCTCTTAACGAGAGGTGTGCCTGCGATGCAGGGAAGACGACTGGCCGGGCGACGGCGACGCCGAATTACCTGAGCAACCGGTTACGAACGCGATCGCCGCTGCGGCGATCAAGGCCCGGCGGGATAGACTTTCGCACATGGTTAGTCCTCCGGTAAAATGTGGGCCTGAGATTTTCCCTCCGGCGCGCCTGGCGCCCTGGCAGCAGCTCGGGGCGTCGCCGAGAGTCTCGAAATTTGCCGGATTCGCGGGCGGCGACTCGAATAGCCGGTGATATTCGGAATCCCGGCTTAATGGAGGAACCTATCATAATGCAACGCTCTAAGCTGCGCTTCGGCGTATTCGCCCTACTTTTTGCACTCTGCTTCGTAGCGATCGGTGCGGGCACGGTCCTCGCCGCGCAAAACTACATGCTCAGTGCTCGCAGCGATCTGCGATCCGCTCTGAACAACCTCGAAGATGCGCAAACCAACAAGGGCGGCCATCGCGTCAACGCGATCAACTTAGTGAAGCAAGCCATTAGTGAGGTCAACCTCGGCATTCAATACGCACAGTAAGGGCCTTCACGCCGCAGAATTCGGCCGCGAGATGAACACCCGACGTGCCGCGTTGCTCTTCGCCCTTCTCGCATTTTGCCTCGCGGCCTCGCCCTCGGTACAGACGCATGCACCGCTGACCGGTGCGCAGATCGCATCGATCGATAGCTTCGTGACGACCGAAATGGCGCGCGCGCACGTTCCCGGTGTGGCCGTCGGTATCTACAGCCGCGGTGAAATTCTCCTGGCTAAGGGCTACGGCCTCGCGAACGTCGAGTTGGGCGTACCCGTAAAACCCGAGACGATCTTTCAATCGGGCTCCGTCGGCAAGCAATTCGTGTCCGCAGCGATCATGATGCTCGTGGAAGAAGGCCGCGTTTCGCTCGACGACAGCATTGCTAGGTACTTTCCCGGTGCACCGGCGAGTTGGAAACCAATACGCATCAAGAATCTGCTTTCGCACACTTCGGGTCTGGCGGAATACGAATCGCCCGATAGAACGGGTCCGAACGGGCCGTTCTACCTGCGCCTGGATTTCTCTGAGAGCCAGCTCTTGCGTAAGATCGAGGCGCTGCCTATAGAGAATCCGCCCGGTGCGAAGTGGAATTATCGAAACACAAACTACGTGCTGCTTGGGTTCCTCATCCATCGGATCACCGGCATGTTCTACGCGGATTATCTTGCCAAACGCATCTTCACCCCGCTCGGTATGAGCTCCACACGACTCATCAGCGATGCGGACGTCATCCCGAACCGCGCGGCCGGATATCAGTGGGAAGACGACGCCCTCAAAAATCAAGACTGGGTGTCGCCGACCTTCAACTCCACCGCCGACGGCGCACTGTACTTCAACGTCTTGGACTTGGCGAAATGGGACGCCGCCCTGTACACGACGCAGCTGCTCAAGCAATCCAGCTTGGACGCGATGTGGACGGTCTATAAGCTCAACAGTGGAAAGCCGAACGACGGCGACTACGGCTTCGCGTGGGAGATCACGTCGCAAAACGGACATCGCATCATCGAACATGGCGGCGCGTGGCAAGGCTTCACCTGCCAGATCTCGCGCTACCCCGATGACTCGTTGACGGTTGTCGTGCTCACCAATTCCGACTCGGCACGTCCCGATTACATGGCGCCCGTGATCGCCGGACTAGTCGACGCGCCGCTCCTTCCGCAAAAGCTAACGGCGATCGCCGACGCTCAACCCCGCATCGCGGCGTCGCTCGAGTCGCTGCTCGATCGCATCGGCGCGGGTGAAAATATTCGTCCGCTTGTTTCAGCGGAGTTTGCTCGGGTAGTCACGCCCGCTGACACCGCCCGCGTTCGGCGTAGGCTTGCGCGGTTATGGCCCGGCGGGACGCTCGCGCTGGTCCAACGCATGCCGTCGCCCGACAACGCTTCACTGACCCTTTCGCAATTCCGCCTTGTAAAAGACGCGGTTTCGATCCTGATTTGGTACGGCCTGGACGCGCATGGGAAAGTGGATACGCTGTTCTTCGAGCCCGATCAAGAGTACCGCTCGCAATGAGCGGGCTCTCGCGCCGTTACCCTATTGGCTAGGAACGGGATCCGTGTCGCGCCTTAACGTCCAGAACGCATCGTCAGGCGGCTGCAACGCTTGATCTTGAAGCGTATCCATATCCGGAAATCGGTAGTACTGAACGCGCCCTGGATCGTGAACGATGACCGCGTCGTTATCCTTGTCCTCGATCCAGATCGTTCGGGTCCTTCCCGGCCCGATGACCTCAATCGCGTCGGCGTTGTGTTTTCTCGTCCGCAACCTGCCACCGTGATAAGATACGCCGCAATAGAAGGTCACGTTAAAGATCGACGCCCGAGTCGGGTTCTTTAGGCGACACTCCAGGAAATACTTCGAGCGAGAGGCCGATACCGCGACGAGCGCGCCGCGTTCTTCCTGAGAGATATAGTGCGAGTCGCCGGCAGCGCCGTCGATCAAAAAGAGATCGTCTCCGGTACGCATCAGCGACGAGCGCTCGATGCCACACGTTCTGATAACGGCATCGGCGACCGGCAACGCCGACGGAACCGCAACCGCAGTCTTCGTCAGCTGACGAGCTTCGTACGTCACCAAGAGCACCGCCCCGGCGACGAAAAAACTGCAGAACGCGGCGACGCCGCTAAAGATGACGGCGAACCAAACGAGGCGCGTATCCCTACTCATCCAAGCGCAACCTCATGCAGCGTCGGCGTTGGTTCATAAAACCAAAGCGGAGTGTCAACAGCAGCGTTGCCACAAAGGCGACGCTCCCGTCGGGAAGATACTCACCTAATGCGCAAGAGTCCTGCCCGGCCGAGTCGGATTAGGGGGATGGCGTTACGTAGATACGTAGATTCGGGAGATCGAGCGTGAAGGTGCGTCCCTGCCAGAACGAGTTCCCGACGTCGCAGTCGTAGATCAGGTTCCCAACGCTTACCGCCGGCTGGTCGACGGCCGTTTCACGAGCTCCGTCGAGCGAAATCGAGGCGATGCGAACGCTCGAACCGCCGCTTGGATTGAGCCCGAGCGAGGCCGCGAGCGTTCTGTCGATCGTAATGCCTTGCGAGCCAGTATCGATTTCGCAGAGCCCGGTCTTGCCTCCGCCAAAATCGAAGCGCGCGAAGATACCCAATGCGATCCCTAGATCGTCTTGCAAGATGACGGGAAGCCGGATTGCGGTGCGAACACGGTCCGGGAACGTCTGCGCGTCTTCGATGACGATTTGATGATTATGAAAATCGAACGTCGTCGCGATATTGCGAAAAGCCGTGGCCGAGATCAGTCCACCGATTCCGGTGCCGTCGAGGCCGCTCCAAATCCCCACGTTCGGCGCCTCCAAATGGACGGGGCCCAGCGCTAGCGTGAGGACCTTTCCGATGGGCAGATCGACGCGCTCTCCGGTAAGCCGAAGGCTAACGTACTTGCCGTCTACGACGACGAATCGCCGCCCCAGCTCCGTCGAGAGCACGTCGACGCCGGCCCCAAGGTTGACGAGCATCGGCACGGGCGCTGCGCCGTCGACCGAACCCTGAACTTCGATCAATCCGCCGTTGACTTGCGTAAAGGGGATGGTATCGACTGCAACCGCAGGCCGCGGAACGGTGCAAGTAAGCACCGTTGCCGCGACAGCTGCGATGGTTCGCTTGTTTACCTTACTTACTCGCTTGGATCGTGACGCGGGTTGCTTGCGATGCGATCCCGTTCGTCACGACGGCCAACGTGCTGGTTCCCGTGCCGATGGTGGACGGCACGTCGAACATCGTCGAGACGACGCGATTCGAGCCGATGCCCATGTAACTGTGGTTGTGCGTACGAGCGTAAACGACGGCTCCCGACGCAACGTTGGTTATTCTGACGAGCGGATAGTTCGTCGCTTGGGTGTCGTCGTCACCGTAGAAGTTCGCTTGCGAGAACCCGTTGAGGCGCCGGCCCGAGAGCTTGTACGTGCTCCCGGCGGTGAGCGTCTTCGGGACCTTCACGATTACCGGGGCGATGCCGGTCATTGACTTGTGGTTGCCCGTATAGACCTCGACGTCGCCCGAGCCGTCGTCCTCGAGAACCTGACCCGTGGGCAGCAGCAATAGCCGAACGTTGTAGCTCGAATCGTTTGGAGCATCCGGCGGATTAGCGATGGTGACGTTCTTCTTGCCGTTAAAGATGTAAAACGACGCAGGCGTTTGATAGACTCCCGGGCTGCCTACCCCCATGACCGTTCCATCGGTTAGCAGCGTCGACGGCGCATCGGCGGCGTCGAGTTGCTGGCTGTTGACGGTGGGCAGGTTCGGGCCTTGCGTCCACGTGCCGTTGGAGATGTTGTAGATCGCGGTCAAGCCGTTCGCGCCCTCAACGTAGACCGTGTCATTCGGCCGCATCGTCTGCGGGCCGATCTCGGTGGCCTGCGTAAGATTCACGGGAAGGTCTCCGGCCGACGACCATGCGGCCGCCTTTGGATTAAACAGCTCTGAGTTCGGCTCGCCGATAACGTCCGCCGTCACGATGTCGCCGTTACGCAGCAGCGTCCAACCTTCTTCGCTATTGTTATCGTGCTTGCCGGTTCCGACTTGAGTCCACGTCATGGTCGATTCGTCGAGCTGGGCCTGAACGTTGGTGCAGCAGTTTCCGATCATGTACGTGCCGTTCGTAAGAACGATACTTTGAGCGTCGCCGATTTGCGGCCATCCGCTAGGAGGAGCAACGGCGGTCCAGGTGTTGGCGATCGGATCGTAGATCGCGCCTAGAGTCGTCTCGGCTCCATTGCAGAAGTTGTACTCGCCGCCATTCACGATCAACTTCCCGTCGGCAAGCACCGCCGATGCAAAGTAGAGCGGCCCGTAATTCGAGGGCATTCCCGCGATCGCGGTCCACGTGCCGTCTTGGTAGTTTCCCGTGCTGTCGGGGGTTAACCGAAACCAGTTCGGCGTGCAACTGTCTTGAACTAAAACCGTGCCGTCCGTCATCAAAAGCTGGGTACCGGGGCCGTTCGTCCACGGGGCGGAGTTGGCAAGTTCTTCCCAGCCGCCCGCTTTCGCGCGCTCGCGCATCGCAGAGGTAATGACATGCCGATGCGGCGGGGGGCGAGGCGGAGTATGCCCTAACCGGAGGAACTTTGGAAGTTTAGAATGCACGGCGCCGGAGGGCGCCTGCGGAATGCCGGCAACCGGCGTAGTCGAGTTGGCTCCGCTGCAAGCAACGAGTAACGACGCCGTTACAAAGCCTGACACGACGAGATGTAAACGTGACATTTAAATAACTCCTAGAAGCAGCAACGGCGCTGCAGACTTTTGCTTACCGCTTCTTTCTGGTCGTGGTTTTTCTTGCGCCGGCCGCGGCCTTTCCGGTTTTCGCTTTGCTCTTCTTGCGCGTCGTGCCGGCGCGCGATCCACGTTTGGACATGACCGCTTCCTTGAGCGCTTTGGCGGGGAGGAACTTGAAAACCCGTTTCGCGGGGACCTTTACTTGTGCTCCCGTTGCGGGATTTCGTGCCATGCGGGCCGCGCGGTCTCTCACTTTGAACTGCCCAAAACCGGGAATCTTGACCGCATCGCCCGAAACGACCGCCGCCTGAATGTCATCGAAAAGGCCGTCGACGAGCTCAACGGCATCTTTGCGCGAAAGTCCGAGGCGTTCCGTCGCCGAGCGCACGAGATCTTGTTTATTCATCGCTTCCTTTCGTGTGAAAAAGCAGCCTGCAATCGAGGAAGATTGTTCCGCGCTGCTTGCTACGAAATGCTGAGGGACTCCTTTTGGTGACTTTTCATTCGGGCCGTCTGCGCGGAAGCGTCGGCGTTCCCGGGGACAAATCCATCTCCCATCGGGCGCTTATCGCCGGCGCTCGCTGCGACGCGCCGCTTGTGGTCTCCAATCTGAATCCAGGCCGAGACGTCGAGGCCACGCGCGACGCGCTCGTCGCGCTGGGAGTTCGGATCGAGAACGCCGGCAACGAATACGTCGTGCACCCGGCATCGCTCGCAGACCCACGGCGCACGCTTGACTGCATGAACTCCGGGTCAACGGTCCGGATGCTCCTGGGAGCCTGCGCCGGGGCCGGCATTGCGGCTCGATTTGACGGCGACGACTCGCTACGACGCCGCCCGATGGAGCCGGTTGCGGCGCAACTTCGCGCCTTCGGCGCAAAGATCGAGACGACTGAGGGATGCCTCCCGGCACACCTCGAGGGCACGCCGCAAATCGAGACGCGCCACTTTATTCTGCTCTCGCCGTCGGCTCAAATAAAATCGGCACTGCTCTTCGCCGGTCTCTTCGCGGGAGTTCCGGTGCGGGTGGACGGCGATCGTGGCTCTCGCGACCACACCGAACGGCTCCTTGCCTATCTCGGTGCGGAGATCGAATGGGACCGACGTTCCGTCAGTCTCGGACCCGAGCCGCTGCAAACCAATGCGATTGAGGTCGTGGGCGATTTCTCTTCGGCCGCCTTCTTCGTGACGGCGGCTGCGATCACGCCCGGAAGCTCGATCGTCATCCGCAATGCCGGCGTAAATCCGACGCGAACCGGCCTGCTCGATGTGCTTGCCCAGATGGGCGGCGCTATCGAGCTGCGCAATCCTCGGAGCTCAAGCGGCGAGCCCGTCGCCGACATCGCGGTGGAATATCGGCCGCTTCGGGCAACCGCGATCGATAGCGATCTCGCCCTGCAAGCCATTGACGAGCTCCCGCTTTTAGCCATCGCGGCGGCATTTGCGACGGGCACGACGACGATTGCCGGGATCGAGCCTTTGCGCTCGAAGGAGTCGGACCGAGTCGCCGCGATCGAACGGCTCCTGGGCACGGTTGGAATCGACATGACGGCCGGGCCGAAGAGCGTCACAATCGCCGGGGGAACGCCGGTTCCCGGGCGCGTGGTTCTACAGACCCATGATGACCATCGTATCGTGATGGCGGCGGCCGTCCTCGCCTGCGCCGCCGGCCCGCTTACGGTCGACAGCGATGCCAGCCTGGACGTCAGTTTTCCCGGCTTTGCGCAAGCGCTAGAGCGCCTTCGCGCCGCCTAGGCGGCCGGCTCGGAGGCCTTCTTCGGCTCGGTTTTTGCGGGCGCGCTCTCGGCGGGCGCGCTCGCCGCGGGCGCGCTCCCTTCGCTGGCCGGTTTGTCGGTTTTTTCGGGCTTTTCGGCCTTGACGCCGGGCGCTGCTCGGCGAGAGTCCGTTACATAAAAGCCCGAGCCCTTAAAGAGCACCGGAGCGGCATTAAAAACGCGGCGAACCGGCGCTCCGCAGGCCGCGCACGGATCTTCGTGCGTTTCATTAAAGCCGCGGCGTACTTCGAACGTCCGTCCGCACTTCGTGCACGCGTAGTCGTAGAGCGGCATTGTTCAGAGTATACCGGTCTTAGCACTCATGGTCAATGACTGCCAGCTCGGCTGCTTCCCCTCTAGAAATCCGCCAAGACCGGCGCATCGCGTTCATACTCGACGAGCCCCTTGAAGTGAACCAGCGAGTCGTCGAGCGCGCTCGAGAAGCGCCGCCCTCGTTGCCAGCGATCCAGGAGGCCGCCGAGTTTTCCGTGATAGGCGGGATACGCGAGCAACACGTGGAGTTTTGAACACGAGGTCCGGCGCTCGATTCGGAAATCGAGACGCCGCCGCAGCGAAAATGCGCCGACCAGCGAGAGCCGGTAGTTCGCGATAAACGCGTCGACTTCAAAAAGCTGCTCTTCATCGCCCGGTAGGCACGAACGAATCACCACTTCGCTTCCAACGTTCAGCTCCGATTGCGAGCTCTGGCGCCGCGCGCTACGCAAGAACGAAAGCCAGACCGGCCATTTCTCTACGGCACAAAGAAGCGCGAAGGCGTCCTCGGCGGGACAATCGAGCTCGAGACTGGCACTGTGCGATTGAAGCCCAGTCACAAACGCAGTATCTGCGATGAGCATAGTGGCGTGAGTATTCGCGGCTACGCCCTTAACCGTCCTTTATGAATTTATGCACATTTATATGTGGATTCTTATGAACTCAGTCCACAGCGACGAACGATCGCGCAAAGAGAACCAGCGTGGTGACGCCCACCGGCAATGAGTCTTCATCGATGCGGAAGAGCGGGCTGTGCGCTGGATGCACGGCGCCGGATGACTCGCTACGCACGCCCAGGCGGATCAAGAGGCCCGGCACGCGTTGCGCAAAATAGGCGAAATCCTCGCCGCCCATCGTCGGCTGCGGTCGTTCCACCCGTAGCGAGCTGTTAGCGCGCACGTACTCGGCAAAGCGTTGCGCGAGCGGTTCGTCGTTGACGACCGGCGGGTATCCGCGCACTACCTGCACTTGCGCATCGACGTTGTATGCGGCGGCCACTCCCGCAACGATGCGGCGAACTCGCTCTTCGAGGGCATCGCGTACGGCCGGGTCGTGCGCCCTCAGCGTCCCGCTCATCTTGACTTCATCTGCAATTACGTTATTGCGATATCCGCCGGAAATCGTTCCGATCGTCACGACCGCGCTTGCAAGCGGATCGATCTCGCGTGCGACGACGTTTTGCAAGGCAAGGACGACCGCGGCGGCAGCGGGGATTGCATCCACGGCGGAGTGCGGGTACGCACCGTGACCGCCGACTCCACGAACGTTAACGTAGAGCTCGTCGGCCGAAGCATTGACCGCTCCGGGCACGATGCCGATCGTTCCCACGTCTAGACGTGAATCGACGTGCAGCATTGCGATGGCTTCAACGGCCGGGTCCTCCAGCGCGCCGGCTTCGATCATCGGCAGCGCGCCGCCCGGCCCTTCCTCGGCAGGTTGGAAGATCAGCACCACGCTTCCCGCTAGTTCGTCTCGCTCCGATTGAAGCTCCGCCGCGGCTCCGAGCAGCATCGCGGTATGCGCGTCGTGTCCGCAGGCATGCATCTTTCCGTCGATCTCTGAAGCATACGGCAGGCCGGTTTTCTCAAGGATCGGCAACGCATCCATGTCGGCACGTAACGCGACGACGCGGCCGCCGACTCCACCGTCTATTCTCGCGACGATGCCCGTTTTGGCGATGCGACGGTGCGCGATTCCCAAAGCATCGAGCTCCCGCTCCACCAGCGCCGCCGTTTCATTCTCTTCAAAGCCTAGCTCGGGACGGCGATGGATGGCCCGCCGCAGCTCGACGACCCGCCCAAACTGCGCTCCCGTCTCTGTCATTGACATTCCAAACGCATTTAACGGACCGGTACTCGCCTTCCCGCCGCCGAAGCTTTCCGCTCGCGATGATGACTGCCGACCTCGCCCTTGCGCTCCTGATCAACCGCACGAGCGCGTTTTATGACGCAAACCCGCCGGTCTACATGACCTACACGGAGCATACGCGCGTGACTGCGCCCACGCTCGGCCGGGCGCAAAGTATCGATCGGTCGATCGCGGTGCGCGCGGCGGACAACTTTGCCGTTATGCAAGACTTGCCCGACGGCGAGCGGCGCACCGGTCAGGCGTTCCCAATCGTCGCGTACTTCGACCCTTTTTCCAACTTCACTTTTGGCTACTTTGCCAATCTCAAGCGAGTCGATATCACGTTGCAGCGTGGAAAGTCATACCTTTTTTCGATACCCGAGCCCGACCCCAGCGTCGACGTCGTCGTTCCCTATAACAGCTACTGGGCGGCAAGCTACGCACCCAATTCTACCGACACTGCGCTGCATCTGCTCATCGAGCCGACCCCCCGCGTGCAACACGGCCTCTATCCGGCCGAAGTCCTCGAGGATCCGAACACGCAGCTGCCGGCACATATCGAAATGCGCGCGGTCGAAGGCGACGAAGCATTCTCGCTCGATTACAAGGTGATCGACGGACATTGGGTCATCGTGCACGGCTCCTTTAGCGCTACCGAGCACGCGGCGTTTCTGACGTTCAAGGTCGTTGCCGACGTCACGTTCAGCGATATCGCGTTTCCCTCAGAGCCCCCGGATCCGCGGCTCGCGGGAACGCCCACGCCATCCCCCGCGCCGACTTAACGTTCCACTTACAAATGCATCTCCGCCGAAGCGCGCGCGTAGGCGACGTATCCGTCGATCGCCCACCCGAAGAGCAGACCCAGTAGCAGCGCCACCGCAAAGAGAATCGGAATGACTTTTGGCCCTCGTTCCTCGACGAACGTCCGTCCGATGGCCGCCGTCAGCGCACCGCTAAGCGCAAGCCCGAACAGCCAATACCAATTGCGCTCGTTTACGACGGCACCGGTGCCGGCCGCGGCGGTTGCGGCCCGAGCTTGAGCTCCTCATTCGAAGGGTGCCCAACGCCGTTCTTGGATGGATGGTCCTTCGGCGCGACCCACATGTACACGTTGGGAATGAGCAGCAGTGTCAGGACCAGCGAACTCAATACGCCGCCGATCACGACGATGCCGAGGCTCGAACGAGAAGAAGCGCCCGGATCGAGCGCTAGCGCCAGCGGCAGGTTTCCGGCCAACACCGAGAAGCTCGTCATGACGATCGGGCGGAACCGCGTATGTGCGCTTTCTTTGATTGCCGAGAGTTTGTCGAGGCCACGATCGCGCAGCGTATTGGCGTAGTCGACCAGCAGGATGCCGTTCTTCGAGGCGATGCCGATCAAGAGAATCGTCCCGATGAGCGAGAAGAGGTTGAGCGTCCGGTGCGTTACGAAGAGCGCGCCGATCGCACCGATCGCGGCTACCGGCACCGAAAAGATGATGATGAACGGCGCTACGTAACTGTTATAGAGCGCGACCATCAGCAAGTAGACAAGGATAACGGAGACGATCATCGACAACCCCATTCCGACGAGCGTCTGGTGCATGAAGTCCTGTTGTCCCAGCGGTGCCGGGCGAACGACGATATTCGGCGGCAGATCGAGCGACGGCAGGCGCTTGAGCAATCCGTTTTCGACGGCTGACAGCGAGGAGTTTGGAGCGTAGTTTCCTTCGACGTGAATGACGTTGTTGCGATCCGTGCGAGTAATAAGCGGCGCGGTCGGCGTGGATTCGAACCGAGCGATGTCGCTCAAATAGACGATTCCGCCGCTCGACGAACGAATCGCAACCGATTTCAGGATGTCGATGCTCGTTTGATACGACTGCGGGTAGATGACCTGGACCTGTTCCAAACCGGCGGTCGTCTCGAACTGCGTCGCCACGTTACCGCCAAATGCGGCTCCTGCAGCTTGCGCAGCCTGTCCGAGATCCACACCCAGCGCTTGCGCTTTGTTGCGGTCGAACTGAATCGAGATCTCAGGCGCGAGCTGCGTACCCGTGCTGTTGGCGCTGGTTGCTCCCGGAACTTTCTCAAGCAGTGCCAGAACCTTCTGAGCGTACGGGGTCGGATCGCCTCCGGTTACGTCCGTGACGAGCAAGTCGATCGGCTGTGCGTTTCCGCCGGTCGTCGACGTTGACGGAACGACGACGGCCTGCACGTCGGGCGGGAGATTCTTCTTCACGATCGCTCGGAACTGTCCCAACCAGTAGTTGGTCGAGTGCTTTCGACCGTCTTTGAGCCAGATGTGCACCTGGCCCACGTTGTTCTGCGAGACGAAGCCCCCAAAGGGCGCCGCGTACGCTCCGGCTACGGCGGTATTCGCAAACGTATCGGCCGTACCGAGGAGTTTTTGCTCCAGACCGAACGTGCCTTTCTCGACGGTCTGGATGGGCGTTCCGATCGGATACATTAACTGAATGAAGATTTCGCCGCGGTCGACGGGCGGAATGAACTCTTCACCGACCGCGCCCAAACCCACCATCGCGATCGCGAGAGCAAACGTGCCGGCGCAGAACAGTGCGACCAACCGGCCGTGGCCCAGGCTCCAGGGCAACGCGCGCTGCGTATACCAGGCCCGAAGGTCGTCGAACTTATTCCCAAACCAATCGACGACACGCCACGGCTTCCAGTGCGAGCGCAGCGCCCAAAGGCCGGCGAGCGTCGGCGTGATCGTGAAGGAAACGAAAAGCGAGGTCAGGGTCGAGATCACGACCACGATCGCAAACTCCGCGATCTGCCGGCCAACCTGTCCTTGAATGAACGCAATCGGCAGGAAGACGACGACGTCGACGAGCGTAATCACGACCGCCGCCGCCCCGATCTCCTCGCGGCCTTGGACGGCGGCCTCCTTCGGAGGCTGTTTGAGCTCGGTAAAATGGCGCTCGATGTTCTCGAGCACGACGGTCGAGTCGTCGACGAGAATCCCGATCACGAGCGACATGCCCAGTAGCGAGATCGTATCGATCGTGAGGTGCATCGCCTTCATGACCGTAATCGCGATCGCTAAGGAGGTCGGAATAGAGACGCAGACGACGATCGCGCTGCGCCACGACCGCAGAAAGAAGATCATGGCGATGCCGGTCAGCAGGATCGCCAGCATTAGCGTCCGCGTGACGATGTTGATCTGCTGCTCGGTAAACTTCGATTGAACGTTAATGACGCGGAACTTGATTTCCGGGAACTGACGCTCGACAGCCGGGAGAGCGCGCAGCACGTTGTTGGAGGCGTCGACCTCGCTCCCGGTCGCCGACTTCTGCACCTGCAGAAAGAGCCCGGGTTGACCGCTGATGTGGGCGTATTGCAGGCGAGGCTCGTAGCCTTCGGTCACGGTCGCGACGTCGCCGACACGGACGACCGAGTTCGTTGCAGTCCATGGATCCACGACGCCCGGCAGTGCCGAGGTGCCACCCCCGTAACTTTCGACCTGGGCGCCGGTCGAGTTCGCCGCACTCGAGCTGCTCGTGCTGCCAGCCCGAATGATCGCCAGGTTGCGAACGCTGTCGAGGTTTTGAATGTCGCCGCGGATGTCGATCGTCGTCTGACGATTCGGCTCGTACGCAAATCCGCCGGGCACCCGCTGGTTGTCCAATTGCAGCGTGTTTATTATGTCGTTCAGCGTCAAGTTCGCCGCGGCAAGCCGCGCGGGGTCCACGACGACTTCGTACGCCGGGGTCACGAGACCGCCGACGTTGGCGAACGAGATGCCGGGAACTTGCTCGAGCTGTGGCGCGATGACGTTGACTGCGTAAAGCGCCAAACGCGAGAGCGAGAGCTTCTGCGAGTAGATCGCCAGCGTGACGACGACCGATTGCGTCGGATCGTAGAGGTTGACCGTCGGCGGCGTGAGATTCGTGGGGAGGTACTTCTCGGCCGCCTGAATGGCTTTGTTCGTTAACGCGAGATCGGTCGCGGAATCGGAGCTGATGTCGAAGATGGCCGTGATCGACGCTTGCCCTTGTTCGACGACCGAGTTGAACGTTTGCAGATCGGCGGTGCCGGCGAGGTTTTGCTCGATCGGCTGGACGATGTTGTCGCGCATCTCCGTTACCGAGGCTCCGCTGTACTGAACCTGAATCGTGACGGTCGGCTGACTGACGTCGGGATAGAGCTCCTTGACGATCGTCGCCGTCGATAGAATGCCCGCGAACATCATCAACGCAACGATGACAAAAACGAGCGTCGGCCGCTCGATGAAGAGCCGGGTGAGGCTGAACTTCACGGCCGGTACGAAACCTTTTCACCGTCGCCGATGCTGGTCTGGCCGTTGCTCACGATGCGGGTGCCCGGACGCAAGCCGCTGACCACCGATGTGGTTCCGTCGCTTCCGATCTCCGCAACCGTGATCGTCTTGACCGTGTCGTCGGCCTGCACCGTAATGACCGCGTCGTGATTATCGTCGGTGAAGGCGGTGACCGGCACGCGTACGCCCGCGATGGGCAGCGCGGCAATCGTTCCTTGCACGACCATGCCGGGACGCAGCCGTTGCCCTGGATTGGCGAGCAGTACCTTGACTTCAAAGTCCGTCGAGCCTGGATTGATCTCGTTGAGCACGCCGACGACGTGGCCGTCGAAGCGGCCGTTCCCGTTGAGATCGGCAGCCGTTACCGTCGCCGGCGCGCCGTTTTCGATGCGCGCGACTTCTTCGCTCGACGCGTGAAGCACCGCATAGATCGGGTTGACTTGCTGTAGCGTAAAGATTTCACGCGAGCCAGGATACTCGCCGGGATTGAGGTTACGGTTGACCACGACGCCGTCGATCGGCGAGACGATAGACGCTTTGGCGATCCCAACGCGCACCTGATCGGCCTGCGCGAGTGCGACTTTCTCTTGGGCCGCCGACTGCTGCACGGCCGACGCTTGTAGCCCCTGGCCCGAGAGCGATCCATTCGCCGCAACGTTCGATTGAGCTGCCGCAAGGTTTGAATCGGCCGTATTGAGCGCTTGTTGGTCGTTTTGAACCAGCGTTGCTTGCGCATCGACCGATTGTTGCGACACGTAGCCCTGCGCCAGAAGGTTTCGATCGCGCGTCAAGTTCAGCGAATCGTTGCCAAGCGTCTTTTGCGCTTGACGCACGGCGGCCTCATCGGAGCGCACCGTATCGACGCCCTGTGCGATCGAAAGCGAACCCTGATAGACGGTATGCACCGTATTGGCATGATTGCTATTTGCCGTCGCAAGGTCGGATTGCAGTTGCGCTTGCAGATCGGCGGTGTCCAGCAGCGCCAGCACCTCTCCTGCGTGCACGGAGTCGCCTTCGCGCACGTATACGGCGTCCGTGGGTTCCGAGAGACTGCTTTGGACGGCAACGTTTTGGTAAGGCGCGACGATGCCCGCCAACCGCCGGGCCGGTTCCACGTTGCCGTACGACGAAACCGTCGTTTGCACGTAGGGCGGCTGGGTAGCCTGCGTGGCCGGGCGCCCCCCGCAGCCGGCTGCGGCTAGGAAGATCAACGCGGGAACGAGGAAGAGTGAAGAGAGGCCGTCGCTTCGTTTCATGGACTTTGAAGATTCTACCGAAAGCGCCGGCCCGCAGTCCTGGAGTGAGTCTGAGAATGGACGTGGCAGCCCAAAGGCCGCGGGTGCTGGTGATCGACGACGAGCGGGGCCTGCGAGAGCTTCTCGAGTATGGCCTCGCCCGCGCGGGGTTCGCCGTGCGCAGCGTAACCGAAGGCTCGGCGGCTCTGGTGCTCTTGAGCTCCTGGCCTCCCGATGTGATTGTGCTCGACGTAATGCTGCCCGGTGGCGACGGCTTCACCCTCTTGCCCGAGATCCGCCGTTTGACCACGGCACCCGTCGTGATGCTGACGGCTCGCACCGAAGTTGCGGAACGAGTTGCCGGCCTTTCGGCAGGCGCCGATGATTACGTGGGCAAGCCGTTCGATTTTGAAGAGCTCGTCGCGCGCCTTCGCACGCTCCTGCGCCGCCCAGCGATGGAGCTCCGCGAAACGCTAACGTATGCCGATCTCAGCATCGACACGCCGAGCCGCGCGGTCTACCGCGGCAATCGGCGAATCGAGCTATCGGCGCGCGAGTTCGATTTGCTTCACGTTCTCGCCCAACGCGCCGAAGAGGTGCTGACGCGCTCGGAGCTGCTCGATCTCGTCTGGGGCGTCGATCGCGACGTCATCCCCAACACCGTCGAGACGTACGTCTCATTTCTGCGGGCCAAGGTCGATAGCGGCGAGCCGATAAAGCTCATCCACACGCTTCGCGGCGTCGGTTACTCGCTGAGGTCCGGCGCGTAATGAGAACGCGATTGGCGCGTCGCATGCAAACGCTTGCGGCCATCGAGATCTCGATCGTGCTCGCGGCCGTAATCCTCGCCGGAGCGCTTTTCGCCTTCGGCGCCTACGTTCGCAGTGTGTCAAACGAGCTGAGCGGCACGCTGGCGCAACTTCAAACCGCGCTGATACGCACTCCCCTGCCGGACGCGCGGGCCGGCGGAGCCTTTGCGGCATCGCTGTTGCTCGGAAGCGGCAGCGAAATCGTCTTTCTGGATGCAAACACCCGCGTCACGGTCTACCGGGCTCACCGAGCCGACCCAAAGCCGGTGGTCACTCTACGGCTGCGCGGAGATCTCTCCGGCGATCCGCGCGCCTCGGGTCCGCTTTCACGCGTTATCCTTGGCCTCGCCACCGCGTTCGGACTTCAATCGCTCTTCGCGCACGTCGGAAGCGTCTACGTGATCGTCAAGAGCAACGACGCCGCGCTGGTGCGCACGGTTGGATCCTCTACCATACCCTTGCTGATCGCGCTGGCAGTCGCCATCGTCTGCGCCACGCTGGTCGCGCGAACGCTCACCAAACAGGCGTTGCGGCCGCTCGACGACGTTACTTCTGCGCTAGCGCGGTTCGCCTCGGGTGACTTGACACCGCAGCCGATCGCCGCCGACGAACGTCACGAGCTTGGGTCGCTCGCCGCGGTGTATAACGGTGCAATCGAGCAGATGGAGCGGGCATTTGCGGCGCGCGACCGCGCGAACACGTCGATGCGCCAGTTCATTGCCGACGCCGGTCATCAGCTGCGCACGCCGCTGACGGTCGTGCAAGGGTTCATCGCGATCCTTCGCCGCGGCGGTATCGAAAGCGCGCCGGACCGCGATCGCATCTTGGATACGATGACCGATCAGAGCCGCATCATGGGTGCGTTGATCGATAAGCTGATCCTCTTAGAGCGTTGGGAGAGCGTGCAAACTCCGCAGGCCGCTGCGCCAATCGATGTCGGAACCCTCGTCGCCGATCTGATCTCTCCCATTGCCGACGCACACCCAGATCGTCACTTCGAGGTCTCGACGCAAAGCGGGGTCTTGGCGGCGATCGATCCGACCGAGCTTGGATACGTCGTAACGAATTTGGCCGACAACGCGGTAAAGTACGGCGAAGGCGCGATTGCCGTGCACGTGAGCGCACGAGATGGAACCGCGATCATCGAGGTTGCCGATCGCGGACCGGGAATTCCCTCAACCGTCGCAACGCGCGTCTTCGATCGCTTTTATCGCGGCACCCAGCGCGACGTCGCAGGCTCGGGTCTTGGTCTGGCGATCGTTAAACGCGCCGTCGAGCGCGCGGGCGGAACGATCTCGCTCGATACGAGTCCGAATGGCTCGCGCTTTACCGTACAGCTGCCCCGCATCTCCGTGCCGTAGGCCTTGTCATGCTGAGCGCAGTCGAAGCACGGAGAGGGTGAGATTCGAACTCACGGAACGCTATGAACGTTCGCCCGCTTTCGAGGCGGGTGCCTTCAACCACTCGACCACCTCTCCAAGGCTGAGGGTTGGGACGGTCGCGGAACTAACCCTTCTTCACGCCGGCGCGCTTGACGCGAAAGAACGCTTGCAGTTGCGCAGCGGCTTCGGCTCCCAGCACTCCTTCGGTCACCTCTAGCCGATGATTCGTGAGGGGCGAACGCAGAACGTCGAACGCGCCCCCGTCGGCGCCGCCCTTGGGGTCGCGCGCACCGTAGACGAGCCGTTTGATGCGAGCCGCGATCATGGCGCCGGCACACATGAGGCACGGTTCTTTGGTTACGTAGAGTGTCGCGTCGCCCAAACGCCAAGTGCCAAGACGCTGGGCTGCCTCGCGTAGGAGCAGCATCTCGGCATGCGCGGTGGCGTCACGCCGGGACTCCTTTTCGTTCTTTGCTTCCAATACCACATCGCCGCTGACGAGCACCGCGCCGATTGGCACGTCGCCGGCGCGAGCTGCCTGTTCGGCAAGCTCGAGCGCTCGACGCAGATAGGCTTCGTCTTCAGTCATGCATCAATGCGCGCCCGGAGGGATTCGAACCCCCGATCCCAGCCTTCGGAGGGCTGTGCGTTATCCAGCTACGCTACGGGCGCACGGTTCGACGTCAACGAGCCGCATCGGGCGGAGCGCCGGCGGTCGGAATGTGCTTGAACAAATCCAGCTTATGGTCGATAAGCGTGCGGTAGAACTTCCGAACGCAGTCGGGATGTCCAAAGAAATACGTTCTCGCGTATGCGAGATCTTCGCCGGAGCTATCCGGCACGTAATGCGAGATTTCGATTTCCTCCATCTGTGCCCGATCGACCGGATGGGGGCAGAAATCGCATGGGATCGTCGACATGACTTTATTACCTCAGAATGAAGCCGGCCGTCTCCGGTGGAGCGGCCGGACTCCTGTCGTTCTGGCTCGGGTAGGACTTGAACCTACGACCAAGGGCTTATGAGTCCCCTGCTCTACCACTGAGCTACCGAGCCTAGCCCTCCGCGCCTGGTTTCGCGACCGCAGTATACCAAGACCGCTCTCGGCGGACAACAGGTTCCAACACGGGCGGAGGGCCTCCGCAGCCTCGCTTATGACTTCGTGCAGCTTCCCTTACCGGTCATCGTCTTGCCCTTTTCAGTCCAGGTCGACGCGATCGTCAAACTGGTCGAGGTGTAGCTCCACACGTCTTTTTCGTGCGTAGGGTCGGGTGGATAGTTGTTCACCTACGTCATGGTCATGGCGCTTGCAGCACCCGGAGCCGTCGAAATTCCGTAATCGCCGGCAATCGTGTCGGCACCCATGTTGACGAACATATGCTTCTTGGGATCGTACCCGATCGCAAAGAAACTGTCGTTGGCCGGGCGTCCGGGACTCGCGCTGGTGTGGCCGGTTCCCTGAATCCACAGATCACCGGAACGCGTGATCGTGTACGTCGACTTGTTAGTGCCTTTGGGGCCGGTGTACGTGCAGTTCCAGCTTCCGACGAGCGCCTGGAGCGAGGCCGGGGTCTGCATCGCCCAACCGCGGGACGAGACACTGCGAGGCCCGCGAGGCCAACGGCGATCGCCAAAACGCAAATCTGGGACCGCGGACTCATATCGATCTCCCTTTAAAATAAAGCAACGGTAAAGTTACCGGCGTATGCGATTCGGCAGCCGCTTGGCAGTTACTTTCTTAACCCTGGCTTCCAACCTGCGATCATCGCGCTCGCGGACATTTACGCACGTTACGTAATGGTGGGCTATCCGTCACCCATCCGTCACCAAAGTGACCGACCCAATCCCCCGAAAACAAAAGAGCAGCGCTGATGCATCTGCTCTTTGAGAATCGCGGTCGGAGGGACTCGAACCCCCAACCTACAAGTTCGTAGCCTGTTGCTCTATCCAATTGAGCTACGACCGCATATCTCGGCGGACTTCGGAGAGAGAGGGATTCGAACCCTCGATACGACTTTACATCGTATAACGGTTTAGCAAACCGCCGCCTTCAGCCGCTCGGCCATCTCTCCCCGCCCCCGCAAGTGCCTTATTTTACGCGATTTCTCCGCGGGTCGCCAGTCTAACCGGGCCGCTTACCGGCGCCGAGCAGCCCCGACGCCTTCGCGCCGACGCGGCGCTATGGGTCAGTCTCGCAGAGGAGTCGTCTCAGGTTTCAAATGTATAAAATACGATGCCTTCTCAGACGACCCGATGGGAACGAATTTCCTCGGTGTCATCTTGTAATTGAAACAGTCTAACAAATTGTCAGCGCGTTGGTCGGTGGTTCCTAGTGAACCAAGCCCGAAGTTTTCCTCGGTGTATTTTAGGATACTTCCAAACTCGTGCTGCTTCGTTGAGATATACCCTTTGGGCGTATACGCCGAAATAACAATGAGAGGAACTCTGAATCCCAGCTCGTTAGCATTGTATATCTGCGGCTTGACATGGTCAAACCAAGCGCCCCAATCGTCCCACAGAATAAAGATCGCCGTGTTGTCCCAATACGGCGATTCTCCGACCGCGTTAACGATGCTGGCAACCCACGCAGGCCCCGTACCGTTATTGTCTTCGGGATGGTCGGAATCCGATTTAGCCGGGGTCACCCACGCGACGGTCGGCAGTAGGCCGGCTTGAATGGTCGTCAGGATTCTGGAGCTAGGCCACTTTACGTACTCCTTGTAACGCGGGTTCTCAAAGATCTGTTCGATGGCGTCGGGACCGTGTTTTAATCCAGGACCGCTAACCTCCTGATAATATCTCCACGTATATGACGGTGACCCCGCTGTGATGAGGTCCATTAACGTTTGACGCGAAAAGCACGGATAGACGCTCGGTCCCGCAGCGCCGGTGTCGATATCGATCGACTCGACGGTGCTGCTCGGTGCCGATTGGCACCCGCCGTTCTTCGACAAGCTGAGGTTGCCGGGATTGTTGTCCACCACATACTTGCTGCCCTGGCTTATCGTAGAGGTGCCGCTAATCAAATACTGGTGCGCCGGAAACGTCGGGCCTTCGTTGGTCTGGAACATATCGTCGGCAAATGCGTACTGCTCCGCCATGGTATAGTATGGCTGAACTTGCTTTTGCGGAACATATGCAAACGGTGTCGCGTGCTCGCACTTTCCAACACACCCAACGAGCTTCCATCCATCCATGGCGCCCTTATCGTACTGCGTCAAAAAATCTTGATGCTCATGATTCAAATCGAATGGCGCGGTTATGCTCACGGCTTGCAGGTTAACTTTCTGGCCCTTAGCGTTGTATCCCCAACTCTGCGTGTTGGCGCCCGGTAAGAACTGAAATAAGTTATCTACAGAACGATTTTCCTGTACTATAATAACGACGTGTTGAATAGGACTGCTACTACCACTAGTA
>Ga0182024_10005588_pt1 | contig 28124 bp, 19 predicted proteins | sample P32metaG_FD_120480 | JGI IMG/M metagenome (GOLD analysis project Ga0182024, IMG submission 120480) | Permafrost microbial communities from Stordalen Mire, Sweden - P3-2 metaG (Illumina Assembly) | ecosystem: Environmental > Terrestrial > Soil > Wetlands > Permafrost | place: Sweden: Stordalen...
GAACTCCACCGCCAATTGTACCTGACCATCCGTCGCCGATCGACCAAAAACCAGCAAGTACGCCCGGCGAACCCGAGCTTCCGTCCCCTCCGGCACATCTTTCTTGAGCCGGCGAACCAAAGCCGACGCTTGCTGCTGCACAAACGGACTGTTGAGCGTGAAAAGCTGCTGCAGCGGCGTCGTGGTCGGCACACGCGTGGGGTTGTGGGTCGTCGGGTCGGGGAAGTCGTGAAGGCGTAAGATGTCGTGCAGTTCGCGGCGTTTCACAGTGCCGTAAAGGGTGCGGCGCTGGTTCTTGGCGTCGCCCAGGTCGAGAGAGGGGCCTCCGAGCTTGAGGTCCAGCGTTCCTGAGACGGCCAGCATCGCATCGCGCCAGGATTCCACATCCAGACGGCGACGATTCATGCGCCAGAGAAGGCGGTTGTCGGGATCGGCCTCCTCCGGTCGCTTACGCGACCGGCTCGCTTGCTGATACGCGGCCGAAAGCATGATCTCGCGATGCAGCCATTTGATCGACCAGCCGTTCGCCATGAAGCGAGCGGTCAGGTCGTCGAGAAGCTGTGGATGCGAGGGCCGTTCGCCCTGGGCGCCGAAGTCGCTGGGCGTCTCGACGAGGCCGGCGCCGAAATGCTGCCGCCAGATGCGGTTGACGATCACGCGGGCCGACAGCGGTGCCCCTTCAGTGACAATGGCGTGGGCGAGCTCGAGCCGGCCGCTGCCTTGCTTGAAGGGCCTGGGGACATCGGGCGACAGCACCGTCAGGAAGCGACGAGGTACGACGGGCCCTTCATTCACCGGATTGCCGCGAATCTGCACGGCGATGTCCTGAGCCTGGCCCGGCTTGTATTCCAGCTTGGTGCGCGTCTTGCCCTCCGCCAGCACGAGTAGACTGGCGTCGTCCACGCCGGGAGCGATCTGGGCATCGAAGTGGGGCGTGTCCTTTTTGACTTGCTCGATGTCGCTCTTCAGCTTCTCCACCATCTTGGGATCGCTTCCCTTGGCCTTGGTCAGCTTGTCGATCTGCGTCTGCAACTCCTGAATCCTGGCCCGGGCCTTGCGAACGACGGCGGCATCTTCATCGCGAAGCAAGGGCCGATCCGCGAGCCGGGTGCTGGCGAGGACGCCGGCCAGGGCGTAGTAATCCTGCGTGGTGATCGGATCGAACTTGTGGTCGTGACAGCGAGCGCACGCCACGGTCAGCCCGAGAAACGTGCCGGCCAGCGTGTGCACACGTTCCTCCCATTCCTCGGCCACGACCATGCGAATCACGTCCTTATCGAGGGCCAATTCCTTCCAGTAGGAGGGGCTCAGACCGATAAACCCGAGCGCGGCTCGATCCGTGGCCGGCGCGTCCGGCATCAGATCGGCGGCCAACTGCTTCATCACGAACTGATTGTAAGGGACATCCTCGTTGAACGCCCGCACCACCCAGTCGCGATAGACATATGGCTTGCCCTTGTTTTCCATCCAGGGTTCGCCAATGTCGCAGTAGCGGGCCAGGTCGAGCCAATGGCGGGCCCAGCGTTCGCCGTACTGCGAAGTCGCCAGCAAACGATCGATCAAACGCGGGTAAGCATCGGGATTCTTGTCGTTGATGAACGACTCCACTTCCTCCGGCGTCGGCGGCAGACCGATGAGATCGAACGTGGCCCGGCGAATGAGCACCTGCCGCGACGCTGGCTCGGCCGGCGTCAGCTTGCGTTTTTCCAGTTCGGCGAGGAGAAAGGCGTCGATGGGCCGCTGAATCCAGGGCTTGTTTTGGACTTCGGGCGGCGGCAGCTGTCGCGGCGGCTGAAACGACCAGAACTTGCGGCCCTCGGCCAAGTCGATGGACGGCCTGGCGCCGGCGACGTCCTTCGCGGACGGAAACGGCAGGCCGCGGCGAACCCAATCCTCCAGCAGGGCGATTTCTTTTTCGGGCAGTTTGCCGTTGGGAGGCATGGCCAGCGCGGCGTCGTGATAGCGAATCGCCTTGATGAGCAAGCTCTTTTCGATTTGGCCGGGCACGACGGCGGGGCCAGTGTCTCCGCCTTTCATGATGGCGGGGCGACTATCGAGATGCAGGCCGCCACGCAGTTTTTTCGCCTTGGCAGAATGGCACGAGAAGCAACGTTCGCTGAGCACTGGGCGGATTTTTGCTTCAAAGAACTGCAGGTCGGCGGGCGTGGCGGATGGTGCGGGCGGTTGGGCCTGGACGATGTTCGCCGTTGCGGCGGACATCGCGAAACCGAATGCGATGATCAGCTTGTTCATGCTCCCCCCAATTTTGCAATTCTCATTCTATCAATTGAATCGTCAGGTATCTGCGCTTTCCGCTATGCCATTGAGAGAAAGAGTAAGAGGAGGATTAACGGGTACGCGCTCCGCTCCGAGTACGTCGCGTCGCGGCTAAACGGGATCGAGGGTAATCTCATCCCATGGCCAAAGCGGATGTGGTATCTGTTTGTATTCGTACTTCCAGAAATCGGCCGGGGCGCAGCCAGGAGCGTTGACGACCATGATTTCCTTCGCTCGGTCGGCGTAGGCGGCCCGGAAACCACAGGGGCTCTTGGCGATCAGCACGCTGGCCGCGAACGGATCGAGCCCAGCCGCCCGGAACAGCTCAGGGGCGAAGTGCGGCCCAGTACGCGAGGTGACGACGATGTGCACCATGCCGGCGCGCAAGACCGCGGACGGTCCCATGTCGATCGCCATGTTCTTGGACAGATGCCCGGACATGATGAACTTCGCCGAGAACAGGTTGACCACGCTCGCCTTGACCATGACCGGCGTGGAATACTTCGAGTCGAGTACGCCGCCCAGGGGCCTCGCCATCTCGGCGCCTCGGCCGATTCGCTCGGCTTCAGCGACGACGTCGGGAGCGACCAGCGTGACCAGGGCAGGGCGGGGCCAATCGTATTGGAGCAGCTCGCGCAGCAGCCAGGTGCTGTCGCCGGGTGCGCCGGACGTGGTCGCATCGGCACAATCGCTGAGCACGACCAACCCATCGCGGCGGGCATGCGCTCGGCGAACGGCCTCGTCCACGGGCACAAGCGGTCCCAGGTAGTCGCGCCGCTTTTCCCAGAGTTCGCTCGCCATCTGGAAACAGAGAACCTCGGCCAGGTCCGCGTCGCCGTCGCTGACCACCACGACAGCGCTGCCCAGTTCAGGAATGTCGAGCCATGGCTGCACCGTAGCCAGCCCGGCAGCAAGGATGCGCGGATCCGCCTCCATTTCCTGCAGGCGCATGCGCAAGTCGTAACTCGCACTGGTGGGGTCCTGCGTGTTGGCGCGATCCGCGGGAACGACCATGGGCAGCTTCTGAAACGACGTGACCGGTTTGGCGCCATCGACAAGGATTCGGCGCAACACCTTGGCCCCGCGCTCGCCGGTTTCGAAAACATCCACATGGGGGGTTGTGTGATAGAGCACCAGAGCATCGGCCCGATCGACCATCAATTGCGTGATATTCGTGTGCAGATCGAGCGTCGCCACCAGCGGAATCTTGGCTCCGATGACTGCGCGGATGGCCTCAAGCACTTCGCCTTCGACATCCGGAGTGCCGTCGGCGACAAGGGCCCCGTGCAAGGCCAGCAGCACGGCATCGACCGGCATGGCCTTACGCAGCTCCTCGACCAGCACGTCGCGCAGCCAGGTGAACGTATCCGCGGTAGCGGTGCCGCTGGGCCAGGCAGGCAAACGCGCCAGGCCGACGATCTCCGGCTTCTCGGCCCATTTACGCAGCGATTGAATGAAGCCGCCCAGCTCGTTGGTCTGAGCCATGCGCTCGACGACGTCCTGGCCGCGCAGGACGCCGAAGTCCTCGAAATCCCGGCGCGTGGTGGCGACGGGATTGAAGGTGTTGGTTTCCTGCCAGAGCTGACCGATGGCGATACGCATGGTTTTTTCGTTGGCCGCTTGCGGCGTAGCGTTCGCAAGTCACCGCGCGAACGCTACGCCGCAAGCGGCACGCAATTACTGCTTCTTGCTCACGCAATAAAGATGATGCTGCCCGCGCATGTACATTCGGCCATCCGCGATCGCGGGCGTGGATCGGATCGTTTCGCCGAGGGTGTTGCGGGCCAGCAGTTTGAATGTCGGCTCAGCGGCGAACACCCAGACGTCGCCCTGTTCGCTGCCGACGTAGACCTTGCCATCGACCAGCACCGGCGAGCCCGAAAACGACGCTTCGGGCAAGCGTTCGAGCCAAACTTGCTTGCCGGTCTTGATCTCAAAACAACCCGCGAAGCCGCGATCGTTGACGAAGTAAATGTGCTGTCCGGACGTCAGGCAGCAGGGAACATACGGGAAGTCGGTCTTGTTTTGCCAAACGTTTTTGCGGTCGCCGTCGAGAGAAACGGCATACATCTGGCGATCGCCGCCGCCGTCGCCGGCGAACGAGAACAGCAGGCCGTCGGCGGCGAAGGACGAGCAGACCGTCCGAAGCGGGGACTTCGCGGTGAAGGTCCATTTCCATTTCCAGTTTTCGCTGCCGTTATCGGGATTGTAGCTGTTGACCGCGGTGGTGCTGGTGATGATGAGCTGCGGCGCCTGGCCCGGCTGGTCCAGGATGAACGGGGCCGAGTAGCAAGCGCGATGCGATTCACGCTGCACCTCCCAGACGAGGTTGCCGGTCTTCTTGCCGAACGCCAGCACCTTGGAGGGAAAGAGCACGGGTATCTCGGTGCCCTTTTCAAATTTGTCGATGTCGTTGCAGAGGATGACCAGGTCCTTGTAAAGGATGGGGGAGGCGCCGGCGCCGTGCTCGCTGGTGAAGCCGCCGAGGTTCTTGTGCCAGATCGGCTCGCCCTTGACGGAATACGCGGCCAGGATGATTTCCTTGCCGTCCCAGAAGGAGACAAAAACCGATTCGCCGTCGGTGGCCGGTGTGGATGAAGCCAGCGTGTTTTTGAAGTGCGTGGGCGACTTCTTGCCGGGCAGGGAGCGCGACCAGTTCTGCTTGCCGGTCCGGGAGTCGAGGCAGAGCAGGAAACGTTGGTCCCCCTTGTCGCTGGCCGATTGCAGGAACAGGTTCTCGTTCCAAACGACGGGACTGGAATTGCCGAGGCCCATGATCGGCACCTTCCAGGCGATGCCCGATTTTTCGTCGAACTTCACGGGCAAGTCCTGATTCTTCGCCACGCCATCGCCGTTGGGGCCGCGGAAGCGAGCCCACGGGGCTTCGTCGGCGGTTGCCGTCAGGGCGCCAAGGAAGAAAGCAAAACCCAGGGCGAGGGAGGACATGGTTCGCGGCATGGAATGATACCTCGACGGTGTGTGGTTACGCGACTTTTCGATGAAGTGATTATCGCAGACGGGACGGCGAGGTCAAGCAAAAGTCGTTGAGCCGCTCGCCTTGGGCGAGCGCGGGCCGGTGTTGGCCCACGACGAAGCACGCTCGCCGGAGGCGAGCGGCTAAACTAAAGATCGGCCTGCATGTTCTCGCTGAGTTTGCTGAGCGCTTCATTCTCGATCTGCCGGACGCGTTCCCGGGTCAATCCGAGGCATTCGCCGATCTCCTTCAGTGTCTTCGGCTCCGCTTCGTCCAGGCCGAAGCGCATGCGCAGCACCTTGGCCTCGCGTTCGTCCATCTTTTCGAGCAGGTCCAGAACGTGCTTGAGATCGTCGGCCTCGACCATTTCGATGTCCGGCGAGCGGGAGTTGCCGTCCATGACCATCTCATCCAGCGACCAGCTTGTGTCGGTCTGCTCGGTCTGCGGGGCGGAATTGTAGACGCGAATCGCCTTCTTGATGATGGCCAATTTCTTCTTGGGCAGATTGAGACTCTTGGCCACCTCTTCGTGGGTGGGGGCCCGGCCCAGTTCGTCTTGCAGCTTGGCGGTGGCCCGGCGCCACTTGGCCAGCAGCTCGACCATGTAGGCGGGGATGCGGATTGTCTTGGCGGTGTTGACCAGGGCGCGCTTGATCGATTGCTTGATCCAGTAGCTGGCGTAGGTGCTGAAGCGCGTGTTCATCGTGGGGTCGAAACCTTCCACGGCACGCAAAAGACCGAGATTGCCTTCTTCGATCAGGTCTTGCAATCCTAGCCCTTTGCCGGTGTAGCTGCGGGCGATGTTGACGACCAGGCGAAGATTTGCCTTGACCATGTGATCGCGCGCTTCGCTGTCGCCTTCTTCAATGAGGTACGCCAGCCGCTTCTCTTCATCGGCGCTGAGAAGGGCCGTCTCGTTGATCTCGCGAAGGTAGGTCTCCAGCGGTGATTGCACCGAGGGACCTCGCTGCCGACGTGGTCTAGTCATGTGGATTTCCAAGGCAATAGAGTCCCAGATGCTTCTGAATGATCTTACCGCACCTGGTTAAGGTGGGCAAGATACAGTCAGTTTAACGAATAATCCCCAAAACACCAATTCCCTGGCGCCTGCGTGGCGCGGCAATATCGTTCCCCCCATGGTATCGTCCGAAGCGGTCGGACCACTGGAATCGAGCCTGGCAATTCTTGGGGCGCCGCGGCGAGATGAAGGCAGCTTGCCCCGACCGACACGAAATTTCCGGCCAGGACATGCGTTCTGCCCATGTCGGCGGATTGCTACAGTCGCTGCAAATTGAAAGTTGACAACATTTTTTGGCCCCAACGGGGCCATCTGCGATAGCCCAGGCCAACGGCCTGGGCTATCTCAGATGGCCCCGTTGGGGCCAGAAAATGCCGCTGTCAAGCGCTCGTACGCTTCCAGATACTTCGCTCGGGTCTTGTCGATGATCTCGAGCGGCAGCTGCGGCGGTGGACTGTTCTTGTCCCAACCGCTTGTTTCCAGCCAGTCGCGCACGAACTGCTTGTCGTAAGACGGCGGACTTGAGCCGGGCTGATAACCTTCCATCGGCCAGAAGCGGGAGCTGTCGGGCGTCAGCACTTCGTCGATAAGAATGATCTCGCCGGACGGAAGCTTGCCCCATTCGAATTTCGTGTCGGCCAGGATGACGCCGCGCTTGCGGGCATGGACGCTGGCCCGCTGGTAAACGTCCACGCTGCGTCGCCGAAGTTCGTCGGCCAACGCCGCCCCGGTGACGGCGACCATCTTCTCGAACGAAATGTTCTCGTCGTGCCCCGTCTCGGCCTTGGTTGCGGGCGTGAAAATCGGCTCGGGCAGTTGCTGGCTCTCCTGCAAGCCCGCCGGCAGTTTCAGCCCGCACACGGTACCGTGCTGGCGATACTCCTTCCAGCCCGACCCGGCCAGGTAGCCGCGGACGACGCATTCGATCGGCACCACCTCGGCCTTGCGCACCAGCATGCTGCGCCCGGCCAGGACCTCTTTCTGGGCGGCGAAGGGGGGGCCCATCTGATCGACATCAGTGCTCAGCAGGTGATTGGGGACCTTGAGAAAATTGAACCAGAACAGCGTCATGCTCGTCAAGATTTGGCCCTTGTCGGGAATGGCGCTGGGCAGCACCCAGTCGAAGGCGCTGATGCGATCCGTGGCGACGATGACCAGGCGATCGCCGAGATCGTAGACGTCGCGAACCTTGCCGCGGCGACAGGGGTAACCGGAAACCTGGCTTTGGAGCAGTGTGGACACTATTTTTCCTCGTTTCGCGCAGCAGCGTGCCAAAGTGCGCCCCGCAAACGAGACCCCTCCGCAAAAAATGCGCACGCGGTTTGCGGAGAGGTCTCGCGACATAAAGCTTTAAATAACTTCTTGTTGCGTTACCAGGCGGACCACTCCGCAAAAAATATCATGGAGTACCCCCCATACCTTTCAGCGGCGGTCGTTACCCTGGCGGCTGATACCCCGTCGGCGGCTGCACCACCTCGAAATCCGAGCCCTTGATCTTGCGCAGCTCATCGTTCATCACCGGAATGCGCGGATCCGGAGCGACCGAAATAGCCCAATCGATGCCATTGTCCGCCACATACATGCCATACTTCTGCAATCCCTTCAAGATGGCCTGCACCTCCGGCGTGAAACCGCTGACGTCAAAATCCTTGCGCAAACGAATGCGTTCGCCCATGCGCGGCAGGTTCTTGTCGGTCAAACGGCTGGCGTAGTGCGTGGCCGGGTAGACGTATTCACGCTTCGTCTTGACCACGGTGACGCGCATGGCGTGCTCCACCAGGCCTCGCTTCAGTTCGTCATACCGAACCGTGGCGGGAAAGATCGGCAGCCCGGCGGCGTCGGTCGAGGTCCAGCCGTCGGGCCGAAGCTTGTTCGATTTCAGATTGAAGATGGACGATTGGGTCGCGGTCCAGCCGGCATCGGTCTTCTTGAGCTGGTAGAACTCGTAGAGCATGCCCTTGGCCGGGTCCAGGACCACGGCATGACGGTCGCCGTTCTCGTTGAGCTTGTCGCGCTGCACATCTTCGAGCGTGATCTTCTTCCCCGCGTAAAAGAACGGCCAACCCTCGATGGGCGTGTTGTCAGGAACGGGGAATGGCCCCTTGTCCGATTCGCCGGGGTAACCGACGATCTTGACGTCCACCAGTTTCTGATCGGACGGTATCAGGATATAGCCCATGTCGGGGTTGTAGCGCAGCGGTTTGCCGGCGCCGATGGAGCCGACGATGTTCTTCGAGTTAGGATGCAGCGGCCAGGCCGACACGTCGAGATTCCACGGATTGTCGGCCGGAAAGACTTCGAGGGCCGAGACGATGGCATCGGCTTCGGGCGTGTCGAACATGATCGGCTTGGTGATCGCGGGCATTTTGAGGGCCTGTATGCGCTTGAGCCGGGCCGGATCGCCCTGAACCATGGCGGGCTTCTTGCCGGTGGCTGTGTTCGAATCCGGCACCACGAACGGCGTCAATGTCAAATCGACTTCCAGCGTGCCGACCCTGCCCAGGACACGATAGCCGATGAGCGGCTGCGGCCCGGTGGGGCTCGCTGGAACCGCGGGATTGGCCGGGGCGTCGGCGCCTTCAAGATAGATGTCGCCGAAGAAGACGAGGGGGCCCTTGTTGTCCTCATCGACGATGTGCCAGCGAATGACGTTGGCCAGGTCGGGCGCCGAGCCGTTGACGTTGGTCATCTCATCGACGCCGATTTTGACCTCGTTTTTGCCGGGCTTGAGCTTGATCGGCATGACGACGCGCGTCTGAAAGCCGGCCGAACGCGCGTGCACAACGGTCAACGACAAGCTAACGGTGCCGCTCGAGGGGTTGAAGGCGTCGAAGCGAAACATGGCGTACTTTTTCCAGTTCTTTTCGGCACGCGCCTGGCCGCCGAAGCTGTCGCCCTTGGCAAAGGCAACCTTGAGCGCCTTGCCGCCGAGGTCTTTCGATTCGACGATTTCCGGCGTGGTCTTATCATCCATGCCCGTATCGGAAGGCACCTGGCCGCCGCTGACGTTGAGCAGCACGGCCCTGGACGCCGGCGCTTGCGCGACGGCCATGGCGACCCCAAGGGTAGACAACGCCAGGAACGCCGCGAGACAGCAGTGGGACGGGCTTCCTAGCCCGTCCATCGAAAGGAAGGCAGGTGCGCGGGACTTCATGATGTTCTCCTTGAGTGAGCGCGTCGAACGTCGAGTGGCATCTTATTACAAACGAAATGATGGGAAAGGCAATCGGGCGCGCAGAGATTTCAATCGAGCCAGTTTTCCACTTGTAATCCCGGTACCCGTTTGAAGTCCGAGGCGTTCGCCGAGAGCAGGAGGGCATTGTTAGCCAGGGCAATGCAAGCAATTTTCAGGTCCATGGCGCCAATTCGCACGCCCTGACCGCGAATTTGCTGAAACTGCTTGGCATGAGCCTCGACAAACGGCAAAACTGTCCAGCGCCCAAAGAATTCAAGCAAAGAGGTGAGTTCGCGATAAGGCTTGACCTGGCGCTGAATGTCGCGAGTCCGAGCGACCGCCGCCAACCATCCTCGCCACTGCTCTTCGACGCTTATGATTGTCGTGCCAATTTGCTGGTCGGGTGACGCCGCGAGGCGTGCCGTCAGTGAGATCGCTTTGGAACTCGCCGGGTATTTGAGAATTGACAGATGGTCTGTATCCAACAAGATCATGCTAATGCCTAAGGATTATCTTCGGCGCGTCGGTCCGCTTCGCGATACTCACGCCCCGCCTTGTCCACTTCCTCCGACAGCTCGCTTGGAACAAACGTACCAATGGCTTGGCGCCAATCTTTCCAGGCTGCAACCGATGGTGGACGGCCATGCAACCACCCTGCCATTTCGCGCTCAAGGGCAGAAACGCGTTCTTCAAGTTTTTCAAGTGAAATCTGGGACATGGTTGGCCCACAGGCAAAGGAATAGGTCGAATACACTCCCAGCTAGCATTTTAGCGGATGACGCGATCATGGGAAAGTCGAACGCGCATCAAAACGGCCAATTTCCGAGCAACGACAAGCAGAGACTTGAACTGATCTCCATCCGGCGAAGTCGTTCGAAATCGCGGTCATCGATGGAGTTCTCGGCCACCGGTCGTGCGACAGCCACCGGCACAAGCGAACCGTGGGCTCGGGCGCCAAACAGCACTTCCTGAGCGAGCCCACGATGTGAGCCGATGAAGAAGCGATAGCCGGGATGGTCGAGCGGGCGATCAAAGATCAAACGCAAGGCCGTGATCCCCTGGCTGTCCGCCTTGACCAGTTCGACGCGAAACGGCATCGGCCCGGCCTCCGCGGGCACCTGAACCGCACCCTTGGTCAGATCGCCGCGAGCCGCCCCGAACCAGCCGAGCTGAATCATGTCGCCGAACTTACCCGCGAACAGCGGCACATCCGTCGAAGTTAACAGCATGGTGCGCTCGTCCTCCTGCAGCACCAAAACCTCGCTCTTCGGAAAAAAGACCTGCGGCGCCAAGGTGAGCGGATAGACCTCCAGATCGGGACGGTTCGCGGCCAAACGCAGCGACGGCCCCGCTTCCATGGCGAAGAACGGCATGTTGATGAAGAAGAGCTTGGTTCCCGCGGGATACGCCGCCGGCCTGGTCGCCAGCACGTCGCTGCGCAGCAAGCGCTCAGCCGTCGCCACCGAGTGAATCATCCACGACCCGGCCCACAAGCCGAGCAGATAGCTCGCCGCCAGCATCCCGGTCGCCGTCCTCACCAGGTGTGGTCGGGCAGGCCAGACATGTTTCACCCACGTCGCCAGGAGGAGAGCCCAGCCGGCCGTCGCCAGGTAATAGTTGTAGGACGCGGAGAACACCGGCATGGTCGGCGCCTGGGCGATCACGATGCCGGCCACGATGCCCCACGCCAACCGCGAGCGCTTCAGCGGAGCGAAGAACTTGATGCCCAGCACGATCAGCAGCGTCACCGCCAGCGCCGTCGTCAGCGGATGCCCTTGCCACCAGGGAACCTCGACAATCGGCACGAGCGGCAGCCCCAGCGGCAGACAGACGAACTCATTCAGCAGCTTAAACGGCAGCCAGGCGAAAAATCCCGGCTCATGCGGCCAATGAAAATACGGCGTGCGCGGCAACGGCACCTCGCCCAGGAACCACGAGCGCACCAGCAGAAAGCAGACGCCCTCGAGGGCCAGGGCGGCGTAAATCATGGCTGCAAATCGAACCCCGTTTAGCCGCTCGCCTCCGGCGAGCGCGGTTGCTCCTGGCGTAACCGCGCTCGCCAGAGGCGAGCCGCTAAACTGGGTTCGTCGCAGCACGTCGAACAGCACCAGCAGCGGCCCGAGCACGATGCCGTTTTCCCGGCTGAGCATGGCCAGGGCGTAACAGAGAAAAACTCCCGCCAGCAGCGCCGGCCGTGAATGTCCCGCCTGGGCCGAGGCGTGGAAAAGCCAGAAGCCCGCCACGATGAACAGGCCGACCAGCAAGGTACAATCGCTGGCGAGCCAGGGCGTGGTCAGGCAATTGGCCGGATGCAGGATGAAAAAAAGCACCGCGAAGCAGCTCAGCGCCATGCTCCAGCCGCAGCGCCGGAGCAGGCCGTAAAACAGGGCGACCGTCACACTGTAGATGAATAGATGAAGGATGTGGAAGGGCAGGGGATCGAGGCCAAATAGCTGAAAGAGGCCGGTGCGAATGGCGACGGTCAATGGGCGAAAATAGGCCCAACCGGTTTCTTTCTTGGCCCACCAGGCGTGAGCGATGCCGTTGTTCCAGTCGAAGCGATTGCCGTTGACGAGGTCGGTGAAGCCGTTGCGTTGACAGAGCTCCAGGTGATTGTGATCGTCGAACCAGAAGCCGAGCGTCAGACCGTGACCATGCAGCAGGCAGGCGCAAACGACCAGCCCGGCGGCCGCCAGAACATCTTTGTGCCATGACTTGGCCATCGTATCAATAAGGTCGGCTGTGCCGCGCGAAATCTTGAAAGTCGCATTTTTTTTCTTGGAGTCCCGGCAGGGACTAAGTACAGCACTTCAAAATTGGGGGTCTCAATTCGTGGGGCAGGTTGCGAACCTGCCGTTCGCCAGGCAGGTTGGCAACCTGCCCCACGAATTGAGGGACTAAGAAAACAGCTCACTTGCCGAGATCGCGGAAGATCGATTCGCTGTGCGTGACCACGGCCCCTTGTTCCAGGTAGGTCACACTGGACACGCTGCGAAATACCTTGAGCAGCTCCAGTCCCACCTGAACCTGTTCGACCACGTCGTTGGGAAGCCGGCCCATTCGCAATCCATCATCGACCCATGGCGTCGCGGCGTCCACCAGACCGGCCCAGCTTAAGTAGCCGGCGCTGACCAGCGGACGTTTACTATCGACGAGCGAACCATCGCGCGTCTTCAGCGGGGTTTTGGTCATGAGCCGGGTGGAATGCGACGCGGACAGGCTGAACACCGCCACGTTTTCGGAAATCCCGGCCGTCGGCACGATCTGCGGATCGAGGCCTGGAAACTCGGGCACGGGATAGTAATAGAGTGTGCCGGCCGCCGTCTTCTTGGTGCTGGGAACCGGGATCTTGAAATCGGGACCGCCGGCCGGGCCGAGCTTGGCGACGATGTCCATGAGGCCATTGACGACTTCGCGATATTCCTGGAGCGCCTTGCGGAACAGGTCCGGATCGCGCAGGCCGATGACGATCCCCAGCTCCGGCACCGGCATCGCTTGCGGAAGCACGGGCAAGTTGATCTTGAGCTTGCCGTCGAGAACGATGGCTGCCTGGCCGTCCAGCGACGGGATCAGCATCTTACTCGTCGCCTTGTCGAGCCGGATGAAGAGCGGCTTGGCATCCTTCATGAACTTGTGATACTTCTCGCGTATCTCGTCATCCGGAATGCGCGGCAAGCCGAAAGTTTCGAAGTACTCGTGAACCTTGACGATCCATTTGACCACCGTGTCGTAGCCGTCGGTGCCCATCGACGAGCGGCCGGCTCCAAAGGCGATCGGCTCGCCGCCCAGGTAATTGATGATCGTGAGCGGCTTCGTGCCCTCCAGGCCCAGATTCGTGGACCAGTCATAATCGTAGCCTTCCGAGCCCTTGGCCGTCATGAAGGCGAACGAAAGCTGGGCGCCCGGCTTCGGCGTGAAACGCTTGATGTCGGCGTAGAGGTCCTTGACGTCCTTGAGGATCTTGGCCTTCTGGGCGGCCGTCAGATCGGTGTCCTTGAGAAGCTCCTTGATCGATTTGATGTCGTCGTCGATTTCCGCTTTCCCGGCCAGCTTGTCCTGAAACTCCTTGCTGAGGTAGCCGATGGAGGTCAAACGGCGATCGGCGAACTTGGCCAGCGGCGCCAGCTCGGCCCGATCGATCAGGCGCGGCCCGGTGCCCAGAGCCTTGAGCCCGCCCGTGCCTTCGCCGAAGCTCAGCAGCACGTATTCGTCGCGCACGCCCAGGGCGATCGTGAGCTTCAGCTCCTTGAGATGCTTGACCAGCTTTTTGAACTGGCCCGGCTGGTCTTCGTATCGATTGATCGGAATCATTTCCCAGGGAATGAGCTGGCCGTCGAGCGTGATGGTGTGGACGTCGTTGCCGTGAACCTGGACTTTCTTGAGACGGTCCCTGACCGGCGGCGGGGCCAGGTTGCCGGCGAACTGGCTGCCGTCGTCGAGAATCTTCGCGATCTTGGCGGCCTTCTCCTTGCCGACGCGGAAGCCGATGACGTTATCGGGAAACTTGAGGCGATGGACGTTGTCGTTGGCCACCTGCAGCACGCGGCGGATGGCTTCGTCCGGGTTTTGCAGGAGCTCTTGCGGATTGCCCTTGAACACGGCGTCGATGGAGGTGCCGGACAGCTCCATAAGCAAGGCAAGAAAATCGGCGTTATTGCGGTCGGTATAGACGAAAATCTCATCGGCGAAGAGAGCGCCCAGGAGCGACAGCGCTTCGGCGGCGGCCGGGTTGTTCCAGACGTCGATCACCTGCTGCAAGGGGTTGCCGGGCTTGCCCAGTTCGTCCTCGATCTTCTTCCGCAGCATCTTCGCGGCGGGCAGCGAGTTGAGCTTGGACCAGGCCTTGCTGCCCAGAATAATGTCGAGCTGCTCCTTGTTGCGAAGCATGGCCGAGTAGCTGCCGGCGTCGGCGGGGATCCACTTGAGGGCGGGAATCTGCGTCGCCAGATCTTGTGCTGACGATTGGGAGGGGTAGGCGAGCAAGCCGGCCGCGGTCAACAGCAGACCGATTGCGAAACGATTGAGGATTGGATGTTGTGGTGTCATCGATTAACTCCGCTGGATGTGAGGGTGGTCCGAGCCGTGTTAGCGATTGTATTGCCAGCGCGATGATCGAAAATGGGCGGGTTGGATTATTTTCGGGTTGTATCATGATCCGTAGGGCAGAGTGCGATACGTAGCCGAATTCGCAAGAATTCGGGTGAGCTGCGGCGGAAGGGAAACTCGAATTCGTGGGGCAGGTTGCCAACCTGCCGTTCGCCAGGCAGGTTGGCAACCTGCCCCACGAATTCGGCTACAAACTCTTTTGCATTTTCGGTTTTGCATTTTGCATTTTGCAGGGCTACCCGCGGGGTTCGGAGTACCTCACCCGCGGCGTGGGACTAATTTATGGCTTTTCGGTTGGGTGAACTGGAGCTGCCGTCGCGGTTTTCGTTGTCGCCGTTAGCTGGCTATACCAACTGGCCGTTTCGGCGGGCGGTGCGCGAACTGGGCGGCCTGGGGATGGCGACGACCGAGCTGGTCAACGCTCGGGCCCTCTTGCGCGGCAGCCGCAAGAGTCTGGAGTTTATCGAGACCTGTCCGCTCGATCGGCCGCTGGCAGTGCAGATTTACGGTTCGGTGCCGCAGGAAATGGCCGACGCCGCACGCTGGCTCCAGGAGTTTGGCGCGTCGGCCGTGGACATCAACATGGGCTGCCCGGTGAACAAGGTGACGCGCGGCGGCGGCGGCTCGGCGCTCATGTGCGATCCCAGCGGGGCCGTCAAGCTGGTGCGGGCGGTGGTCGAAGCGGTGCGCATTCCGGTCACCGTGAAGATGCGGCTCGGCTGGGACGACGCCAACTGGAGCGCTCCGTTCTTCGCTCGCCAGTTCGAGGAGTGCGGCGTCGCGGGCATCATTGTGCATGGCCGAACGCGCGAACAGGGCTTCAGCGGCCGGGTCAACCTCGACGGCATTCGCGCCGTGGTCGAGGCCGTCGAGCGCATACCCATCATCGGCAACGGCGACATTCAGCGCATCGACGACGCGGTTCGCATGTTCGAGGTCACGGGCTGTGCGGGCATTGCCGTCGGCCGTGGGGCGTTGCTCAATCCGTGGATTTTCGCTCAGCTCAGCCAGTGGGACGCGGCTTGCGGTTTGGCGGAAGCCCACGCTACGCCGCCAGCGGCGGAGGGGGATGCGCGAATCCTGGCGACGTACGATGACCGCCTCGATTTCATGGGCCGGCACTTTCATCTGCTGGTGGGCCAGCGCGGCGATCATTACGCCTGCTTGACCTTTCGCAAGGTGGCCAACTGGTATTGCCGGGTGCTGAAGCCGGACCGCGACATGCAGCGCCGTTTCATGCTGCTGGAAAGCGTGGCCCAGTTCGACGGCATGGTCGAGCAGCTTCGTCATCGCGGCCCGCCGGCTCACTGGCGCCGCGAACTGGACCTGGCCATCAGCGTGCCGCGTGGGCCGAACGAGCGCTGGTAATGGCGAGCCGAGCGGCGTAAGCCGCCGGATTAATAAATCAGCGTCCTCAATTCCGCGGTAGCCGCATTCGCAAGAATGCGGGTGAAGCGAGCGAAGCCCGCATTCTTGCGAATGCGGCTACGGGAGAGCGCCGCTCGGCTCGCCTTACCCGTCCATCAGCCCTCCCCGCCAAGGTCGATCCAGGGTTCACTCCAGGGCCACGGCAGCAAATCATCCTTCATCTGTTTTTCCTCCGTGAAATGGGGATGGCTAACGGGACACGATTGGCTTGGATGTCATAAGCAATCATTGTGCCAGAGGAAGTATGCAGATAAGAGTCGTGACACAACCTGTTTGCCTATTGCCAGTTATTCCGAAACAATTCGATGATGCGTCAAAGGCTTCAGTTTTTCGTTTGTAAAGAGCGACTTTCTCCTTGCAAACTCGGTTGTAGAAGTAATTGACTAGTATCTTTCCTAAAACGTCATAAAGTCTATGATAGTTCCTGGTGTATGAGTCTTTCGTTTTCCAGGAGAAATGTCCTATGGCGCAATTCAAGCCCGAAATCAACAGGTCGCAAATCATCCGTGATTTCGTCGCCAAGAACCCCAAGGCGTCCATTGCCGAAGTCGTCACCGCTCTGGCCGAAAATGGCGTCGAGGTGTCGAAAAACCACGTCTATGTTGTCAAAGCCAAGATGGAAGCCAAGAAGCAAAGGAAACGGCAAGAAAAAGCGGCGGCGTCGGCAAGCGGCAACGGCAGCAAAGCTCCCAGCAAGTCGTCGATGGTACGCGACGTTCTCAAGGAGAACCGGAAATTGACGGCGAAGGAAGTTGTCGCCGCCATGGCCGAGAAGGGCATCGACGTTACCGAGGGCCTCGTCTATTTCGTCAAAGGTCAAATGAAGGGCAAACGTGGCCGCAGGAAGAAGGCAAGCCAGGCCGTCGCTCCGGTCGCCGCCGCACCCGTCTCGGTCAACGGCGATGCCGTGAAGACGATCTTGAAAATCAAGGGCTGGGCCAGTGAGATCGGCGGCATGAAAAAACTGAAGGCGTTGGTCGAGGCGCTCATCGATTGATCCTTCGGCAATTTCGGAGCGGCCAAGAAGCATGACTCCAGGCACTTTTCCAGAACGGATTCGGCAAGTCCGCAGTTTGGCGCATGAGCTGCTGGCTCGACACGGGCTGCACGACTGGACGTTCGCCTTCAACCGCCGCAAGAGCGCTCTGGGTCTGTGCCTTTATCATCTCCGCACGATTGAGGTATCCGTCTACCTCGTGAAGGGCAGTGCCTCCGCGGAGATTCTGGATACTTTGCTGCACGAAATCGCTCACGCCCTGGTTGGCCCTGGGCACGGTCATGATGCGGTCTGGAAACGCCAATGCCTGGAAATCGGGGCCAAGCCTGAGCGGTGTGGTCAGGCCGACATGCCGGCAGGACGGTGGCGGGCAAGTTGCGGCATGTGCGGTAAAAGCTTCCACCGGCACCGCAGGCCCAAAAACATGCGCGGATGGTACTGCCAGGGTTGCGGGCCGGAAAAGGGCAACCTGGTGTGGGACTATCGAGCGAGCCCATGAAAATCCTCTTTCTTCACGGGGCGGGACCGTGGCGATGCCGCCACTGAAAGTGGTGGCGTAGACGCGGTACAGGCCGGATTGCCGGTGTGCCGCATGCTGGAAAGTTGTGAAATCCGGCCGGGCAGCCTATAATGACATTGTTGCGGGGCCTTGTGGAGCGTTCCTGGCCGTGGCGACTTCAGCGTTGTCCTCCCACTTGCATTTCTCTTTGTCCCAGGTCAACAAGTTATTGAAGACATTCATGCGGACCAGGAGACTGTGATGACACACTTTGCCGCGGGCGACCACGTCATTGTTCGATTTGGGAAGCACCAGGGCCAAAAGGCGACGATCTTGAACGTTCAACTGGGTGATGCCTACAAGGTCAAAGTCGCGGACGGCACCGTTCACTTTTTCAGCAGTAAAGGACTGGAAAAGGAAGAGGTCTCGAAGGCGGCGACCTGACCATCATACTTTTCTTATCGTTCGCTCACGGAAAGCGTGAAACTTCCGGTCCCGCCATTGTAAGTGGTGGCGTAGACGCGGTACAGGCCGGACTGCGGGCAGGCATAAATGATGCGGGCATTGAGATTGCCGCCCGAGTCGTCGTCCACGGCGACTTGCAGGCCCTGCGGGCTTTCCAGCCGCAGATACGAGTCGATTTGCGTGCTGACAAGATCGATATCGTAGGTCTTGCCGGCGACCATGTTCACGTTATAGGTCTTGCAGGGTTTCTTGCGCACCGGGTCCAGGAAGTCCTGTTGAGTCAGCGTGCCGTTGATGTTGAACACTTCCCTGGCCGGCGAGGTTTTGACGTCCCAGAGGATCGCGGACTTGTCGCCCGACCCGGTGAGGACATGCTTGCTGTCGCCGCTCAGGGCCACGCTGCCGACCCAACCCGTGTGGCCCTGGAAGGTCTGCAATTTCTTGCCGCTGACCGTCCACAGGATTGCCGACCGGTCCTCGGAACCGGTGACGACGTACTTGCCGTCGCCGCTCACGACCACGCTGGTGACAATATTGCCATGCCCCAGGAAGGTCTGGATTTTCGCGCCCGTGGCGGCGTTCCACAGGGCCGCGGTCCTGTCCGATGACGCGGTGAGGACGTAGCGGGCGTCGCTGCTCAGGGCCACGCCCATGACAAAGTTGGCGTGCCCCAGGAAGGACTGGATTTTCTTGCCGCTGGCGGCGTCCCACAAGATCGCTGTGTTGTCCCCCGACCCGGTGAGGACGTACCTGGCGTCGCTGCTCAGGGCCACGCCGTAGACCCGGTCGGTGTGTCCGAGGAAGGTCTGCAGTCTTATGCCGCTGACGGCGTCCCACAGGATCGCGGTCTTGTCCCACGACCCGGTGAGGGCGAGCTTGCCGTCGCCGCTCAGAGACACGGCCAGGACCTTGTCAATGTGACCCACAAAGGACTGGAGAATCTTGCCCGTGGACGCCTCCCACAGATAGGCCCGCTTGTCATCGGAGCCGCTCAGGACCTGCCGGCCGTCGTTGGTCATGGCCACGCTCCAGACCGGGGCGGTGTGGGCGCTGAAGGTCTGGATTTTCTTGCCGCTGGCCGCCTCCCACACGATTGCACGGTTGTCCCAGGAAGCGGTGACGACGTAATCGCCGTCGCGGCTCAAGGCCACGCCCCGGACAGGACCGTTGTGCCCCTGGTATCTCTGGACCATCGTGCCGCTCAAAGTCACTGGAGTCGGCGGCGGTGGCTGCGGCGGGGGCGGCGGCTGTGACATCGACGAGCCTTTGACCTCCCACAGCATGGCTGTCCCATCCGCCGCCCCGGTGACGACGAGCCTGCCGTCGCCGCTCAGGGCGACGGCGTAGATCTTGTCGGTGTGGCCCTGGATGGTCTGCAGATTCTTGCCGCTGACCGTGTCCCACAGGATCGCCGTCTTGTCGTAAGACCCGGTGACGAGAAGCCTGCCGTCGCCGCGCAGGGCCACGCCGTGGACCGAGGAATTGTGCCCCAGAAAGGTCCGAAGTTTCTGGCCGCTGGCCGCGTCCCAGAGGATGGCCGTCTTGTCCACCGACCCGGTGACGACCTGTTTGCCGTCGGCGCTCAGGGTCACGCTGGTGACCGTGCTGGTGTGCCCCTGGAGGGTCTGGAGTTTTTTGCCGCTGACGGCGTCCCACAGGATCGCTGTTTTGTCCCCTGACCCAGTGACGGCCAGCTTGCCGTCGGCGCTCAGGGCCACGGTGGTGACCGCCGCGGTGTGCCAGTCGAAGGTGTGGCGCCTGGTGCCGCTGGCCACATCCCACAGGATGGCCGTTTTGTCGTTCGATCCCGTCAGAACGAGTTTGCCGTCGCCGCTCATGGCCACGCTCATGACCGAGAGGGTGTGCCCGTGGAAGATGTGGAGTTTCGTGCCGCTGAAGGCGTCCCACAGAATCGCCGACTTGTCCGCTGACCCGGTGAGGACGCGCTTGCCGTCGCTGCTCAGGACTGCGCCATAGACGAAGCTGGTGTGCCCCAAGAAGGTCTGGCGTTTCTTGCCGCTGGCCGCGTCCCACAGGGTCGCCATCTTGTCCGATGATCCCGTGAGGACGTACTTGCCGTCGCCGCTCACGGACACACCCTTGACCGCGGCAGGGGCCGTCGCCCCCTTGACCGTGGTGTAGTGCCCCTGGTGAAACGTCTGGGCGATTGACACGGTCAAGGATTCCGGCAGCGGCGGCGGCGGCGGCCCGATCAGGTCTTTTTTCTCCTCCTTGGGCTCGGTCTGAGGCTCGGGTGCGGCTTTGGCCTGGCTGCCCGTTTTTTCGGCGGGATCGTTGTTGCCCCTGGTATCCCTGGTCGCCGCCCAGAATATGACAGCGCCGGCAACGACGAGCGTCACCAGTCCGCCGGCAAGCGCCAGCAGCATCGGCGTGCGGCTCTTGCCTTGATCCTTCTTGCTTTGACGCGGCGCTTTGGCAGTGGGTTCAGCCGCGTCCTGGCGCTGGGTTCGGCCCGTCTTGGCCGGGCTCGACGTTACCCGCGTCTCCTGCTGCTGGCCCTGTTCAAGTTGGCGCAAGTTGTCGGCTACTTCCTGGGCGCTGGCGATGCGTTTGGCGGGCTCCTTTTTCAGCAGCTTCATGACAAGCTGCGATAGCCCGGCCGGGATGTCGGCGTTCATCTGCGCGGGCGGCGACGGGTTGTTCATGGCCACGGCCATCAAGGTCGAGACGGTGTCGGCCCCCTTGAACGGCAGTTCGCCGGTGCACATGCGGTAGAGCACCACACCCAGGCTCCACAAATAGCAACGGGCGTCCAGCGTTTCGCCGCGGCCTTGCTCGGGAGCCATGTAGGCCGGCGTGCCGATGATGGAGCCGCTCTGCGTCAGGTGGGCCTGATCGTCGGTGGAGCGAGCCAGGCCAAAGTCGAGGATCTTGACGTGAATCTCCCCGGACTTACGTCCGGGGCTCGCCGTACCTCCGGGGCTCGCTTTACGTCCGGGGCTCGCTTCCAGCCAGGTGTTGGCCGGCTTGATGTCGCGATGAATCAGGCCGCGCTCGTGAGCCGCCGCCATGCCCTCGGCCATTTCGCGGCCGATGCGCAGGACGTCGGCCAGCGGCAGCGTGGCTTCGCGCTTGAGCCTGTCGTCCAGCGACTCGCCTTCGAGAAACTCCATGGCCAGGAAGGGAATGCCGCGATCCTCGCCGACCTGGAAGATGGTGACGATGTTGTTGTGCCGGATGGCGGCGGCGGCCTGGGCCTCGCGCAGAAAGCGCTTCTTGGCCGAGGCGCTGGCCGCGATGGCCGGCAGCATCGCCTTGATCGCCACCAGGCGCTTGAGCCCCGGATCTTCCGCCTTGTAGACGACGCCCATGCCGCCGGCGCCCAGAACCTTCAGGATCCGGTACATGCCGAGCCGGCCGATCTCATCCGGTTGCTGCGCCGGGGCGAGAAAGTCGGTGAGACTTCGGTCCTCCCCGGCATCGACGTCCAGGCTCGTGTTATCCTTCGACGTCGGGGCCACGGTGCGGGAACTGGGCGGCGGGATGGTGGCTGCGTCCAGGATATTCGGCGCGGGAGCATCTCGGGGGGCACGCGTCTTCTCGTCGAGCAGGTTGGCCGCGTCTCCCCCGGGCACGCGCGAAGCCGCCTGGGCAGGAACCACCACCGCCTGACCGCACTTCAGACACTTGCCTTTCTTGCCGGCCAATTCCGTCTTGACCCGAAGTCCATGGCCGCACGTGGGGCAATTAAACTGAATCATGCATTTCTCCGCCGAAACGGGGCGCATTTTACCGGACATCGCGATCAACCAAGAGGTAGCGTAATTATCGCAGAATATCCGTAGCGGTCAAGTGGGTCGGGATTCCGATCCTGACCGGGCCCATCGCACGTCAGGATCGGAATCCTGACCCACGAATGCGACGTCAGGATCGGAATCCTGACCTACGCCGCATTCAAGAGTACACGGCAGCCAGGTAAACCTGTCAAAAAAAGTGCCCTGGAGATGATTATGGCGCCGGAAACAGCAGTCGGGTGTATCATTGTCAGTGGAGGGTAGGGCATGAAAACAGTCCGATCCGCAACGTCGCGCCGCACTCGACTTCCCCAGCGTCTGCTGCCCTTCTTCTGGGAATTCGATTTCGGCCAGTTGACGTGGAAGACGGACGCCGACTTGATCATCGGCCGTATTCTCACGGCCGGGGATTGGCAGTCGATCCAGTGGCTGCGCCGGCGGCTGCCCGATGCCGCGTTGCATGAGTGGATCCTGCGCCGGCGCGGTGCGGGGCTAAGTTCCCGGCAGCTCCGCTTCTGGGAACTCATTCTCGAACTGCCCCATCGCCAGGTCAACGTCTGGCTCCGGGACCCCGCTCGGCTGCTCTGGGAGGGACGGCACCGCGCATGACCTGGCATCCCGAAATCCTGGCGCTGCCGCAGCGGCGCGTTTTGGCCCAGGTCGGCCCCCTGCTGACGGAGCGCGGCTTCTACCTGGTCGGTGGCACGGCCGTCGCCTTGCACCTGGGGCATCGCCGATCGGTGGATCTCGATTGGTTCACCGCTGAGGACATGCCCGAACCGTTGCGCCTGGCGCAGCATCTTCGCGAGCAAGGCGTTGCTTTCATCACGGGCCAGGTAGCGCCGGGAACCTTGCACGGCTCCGTCCGGGGCGTTCGCATCAGCCTGATGGAATACCGCTATCCGCTCCTCGCCCCCTTGCGCTCCTGGCGGCGGGGAGGCGCTCGCCTGGCCGCGCGCGCCGATCTTGCGGCCATGAAGCTCGCCGCGATCTCTCAGCGAGGAGCGAAAAAGGACTTTGTCGATATCTATGCGCTCGGCCGCCGGTCCTGTTCCTTGCGACAGATGATTCGCTGGTATCAGGAGAAGTTCGGCGTCCAGGATGTCGCGCATGTGTTGTACAGTCTGACATACTTCGTCGATGCCGACGCAGAACGGATGCCACGATTGTTCTGGGACGTGAAATGGCGAAATATGAAAGAGACAATCCGGCGTTGGCTGCGCGCGGTGGCAAGAAGTTGACGTCCTGCGGGCCGCTCCGCCGTGGCCAGGTCTGAGGGTACTCCCGAAGGCCCGGTGAACCACCGGCGACATCCTTTTTTCCGGTTGGCGAGGATCCATGATTTCGCGGGCTCGCCGGGCCTTCGGGAGTACCCTCAGACCCGGCCACAGCGACACGGCCAAGACCGCTTCGTCGCATGCTTGTTACCTCAACCTCCCTTGATCCGAACCGGCACACGCATCACCTGCTCAATCTGAAACCCCTTGTTGCGAAGCAGTTGCAGGATGCCCTGCTCGCCCACGAGATGGCCCGCCCCGACGACCACGAAACACGAATCCTTGCCGTTCAGATAGCCCTCGATTTTCTCCGCCATTTTCACGTTGCGTTCGTCGAACATCTTCACCAGCATCGTCTTGGTCTCGGGCGAGGTCTTGGCGGGGTCGCCGAAGCTGGCCTTCTCCATCGCCTTGAGGTCGCCTGACTTCCAGGCGCTGGTGAGCTTCTCCATCAGTTCCTTGATCCCGGCCAGGTCGGTCAGCGTCTTGGCAAGCAGCTTCTCCTGCAATTGCGGCGGAAAGCTCGCGAAGAGATCGAGCTGTTCCTCGGCGGTTTCCATCTCCAGGATGTTCTTCTTGTCCGCGGCCGCCTTCTTCAGGAAATGCTTGTCGATGCCGTCCGTGGAGTGCCCTTGAGCCTGCAGCTCCACGACGGCCAGCGTCATTTTCACCATCCAGGGTCGAAACGGCTCCAGATTGGCCGCGTTCAGTTTCTTCCTGGTGCAGTATTCGCGGAGCGAGTCCATCGTTTCCTTCGACACGCTTTTCGACAGCGATTCGCCGGGCGGGTACATGCCCTTGGCCTTGACCAGCTTGAGCATCGCGGCCTGATCGATCTTCTCGGTGTTGACCTCCACGACCAGCGACCCGGATTTGGCGTAAGCGTCCTCCATCTCGGCCGGCAGCGGGAACATGTCCGCCTTGACCACGTGCATCGAGCCGAGCAAATGGATGCTGTTCGACTTCGAGGAAATCTTCCACAGGAAGCATGGCTCCTTCTTGAGCGCTTCCTGGGCCTGGGCGGGACTCTGTGTTAGGGCAAGGGCGGTTGCCAGGCCGGTGAACAGGCAGAGATTGCGCATGGGGCGGAGGATGGAAAGCATGGTGTGGCTCCTGGCGAATTGATGGCGGTCAGAGTTTGCACTGTGGGAATCATCTTAGCCGAGGGGCGAAAGAGTGGCCAAAGGATCCCTGACGAAAATGTCCTGATTTTGGACCCCTCTGGGGTCCGAAATCCGGAAGTTATTGTTTTTCGGCGCCGATGCTTTCTTCATCGGCATCCATTTGCCGGAAAAGCTCGTCGGCAGCCTGCAGGAGACCTTCGTCGGGAATGTCACCCGCGGCACCAATCGCAGCTCGGCGAAGAATTTCGACGGTCACCTGGTGCGGCTCGGTGGGAGGCAGGGCTTCAAAAGATTCCGGCAACTGACGAAGCGGTGTAACCATGGCAATCCTCAAGGAAAGCGACAACTTAGCGTTTCATCCTACCGCAACAAGCAGGCTGTCACAACATCGACCGGCCGCCATCGGTGCTGGCGGGTGTAACCAGATTCTCTGGAGGCGCCGAAAAGACGTGGCGGGGTTGCGGTACTCCGCAACCCCGGAGCCCGTGCAGTGGCCGTATGCTCGTCCGGGGTTACGGAGTACCGTAACCCCGGCCACCGCTTCTGCTAGCTTACCCAGTCACCACCAGACTTGGATACAGCGGTGCTGGTTTTCGCAAATGCGGCCAACCTCTCATACACCTGGCCGGCGACCGCGAGAAATGCCGGGTAACTATCGGGCTGCACGCGATGTTGCCATCGATAAACGATCAGCCGGCCTTGTTTGGCCTCGATGGATAATCCGCTAAACTCCATCGCGATAGCAGTGTGCGCCGCCGAAGTCCTCAAGCCGAGCCAATCCGCGGGATAATCCCCCAAGCCGGGCACGGGGTCCGAGAAAAAGGCGACGGTCTGTTCGAGCCTCGATCGCGGTCCGCCGGCAGCCAGGTCGAACAGGCACACCTTCACTCCCGCCCATTCTCCCGAGAGCAGATTCCGCGGCCGCCCGCAGCGTTTGGCCATGAGCCATAGACCCTGAGGCGGAAGCGATTTGTCGTCGCCAAGCGCCTGAGAGAAGTTCATTCCCATTTGCCGGGCGATCGACTGCAACGCAGCGGCGCGGCGGCGGCGAGCTCGGCGGGCCCTCCAGGATAGCAGAGCGCCGAACAGCACCTGGGCGAGCACCACCACACATATCTGCAGCCATTTCGGCACGTTTTGCACCGTCAAGACAGCTACGATGCTGATTGAAGTGACGAAACACCAAACGATAAGTCGCGCGACAAGCCAGGGAAAAGCTTCCCGGAAGCCTAGCCAGCGGATCTCAAGGTTCATGGGATTCACACCGAGAAATCATCTCTTCCGCTTCATCGGCAAGCAAGTTCATCTCCTCCCGCGCCCACGGACCGGCGTCATAATCCGGGTCCAGGCGGAGATAAATGTCCTTGCGGAGCAAAACGCATTCAGTGCCGGCCACGTTCACGGCCACCGGAACACAGTTTTCGACGGCTTTTTGCTGTAAATGAATCAAGTAAGCGTTTGCCGTGACTCGCGCACTACGCCGCAAGCGGTTGTCATTTCTCCAATAACTTCTTGAGCTGCCGCAATTCCTCCTCCTTATTCTGCCCCATCAGCGCCTCGATTAATGTCTCCTGCGCCACCGCGTCCAGCACATCGATCTCCAAAGCCTGCCGTGCAAAGCTCTCCGCCTCGGCGAGCTTGCCTTCCTTGAGGAACGCCTGGGCGACCTTGCGGCGAGCGACCAGGTCGTCGGGGTCCGTTTTGACGGCGTCCTTGAGCACGGCCAGGAGCTTTTCCTGATCGCCGGACTGGGTGTAGAGCTTGGCCAGGGCCGGCAGCCAGGCGGGATCGCCCGGATCGAGCTTGCGGCCTTGCTCCAGAATGCGGGCGGCGTCGGGCAAACGCTTCGACTCGATGAACATCTTGGCCAGCAGTTTGAGCGGTTTCGTGTCGGCTGTGTTTTCATCGACGTTGGTTTCCAGCAGCGACAGGGCCACGTCGGTGTCGCCGGAGTCGGCCAGCAACAGGGCTTTGACGTACGCGGCCAGGGGATGCTTGCCCTTGTCGGTCAGCACCTTGTCGGCCAGTTTGCGAGCCTCCTTTTTGTTGCCGAGCTGGTAGAAGCGATCCGCGAGCTGGGCGGCGACGTCGGCGTCGTCGGGGTCCTTGGCGTTGGCTTCCTTGAGCTGCTTGAACGTCATGACCTTGCGGCCTGCCTGAGCCGCCGCCTCCTTGACGCGGGCTTCCAGGAAGGCGGTGTATTCCTTCTCAAAGATCGGCTTCTTGGCGCCGACCGCCTTTTCCAGGGCCGCCGCGGTATCGAGCCCCTCGGCGAACGCGGCCAGCAGCGAGCCGATGGCCTTGTCGCCGTACTTCTTTGTGATGAACTCGACGTATAGCTGACTTTGCAGATAGGCGAGCTGCCATTCATCCGGCGAGCGAGGCCGAATGAAGCCGAGCAGCACATTATCCAGGTTGAGCAGCTCGCCGGCCTTCATTTTCTCGGCCAGGATCGAACGCCAGCGCGGCGGCGTGCTCGAGCCCTCCATGGTGACGGCCAGGCCTTCCGTGAACCAGTGCGGCACCTGCATGCCCGTTTGGTCGAGGTTGAAGACGTGCACCAGTTCGTGCCGCATGACGCGCACCCAGTTGAACGGCTTACCGATGATCTTCGACTTATCGCGCGGCGACACCATGGCCACGACGTTGCCGGTGCAGGCGCCGATGGTGTGCAGATCGGGCAAGGCGATGATCCGGCCGCTGAACATCGGATGCGTGTTGAAGACCTCGATCAAAATCGGGTCCTTGGGCCGATAGTTGAACTTGGTCGCGTATTCCTCGTACATGTCTTCGAGATACTTGGCCAGGAAGTTGGCCAGGATCTTGTCGTGCTTGGGATCAAAGCGCAGGATGAAGTGCTCGGTCTTGCGCGTCTCGTACTTGTCCAGATGGGTCAGCACCTTGAGCGTGTTGGCGACGCGGACGTTGAAGGCGTCGGCGTCGAAAGCCTTGTCCAGCAGCTTGCGGGCCTCGGTCTCCTTGCCGATGCGCATGAAGAGCAAGCCGAGATTGTTCTGGGCCTCCGGCAACTTCGGCTGCAGTTCGATGGCCTGGCGCAGATACTTCTCGGCGATGCCATAAAACTTGCGGCCTTCCATCAGGGCGGCCAATTCCGTGTAAAAGACGGCGGCCTTGGGATTGTGCTTTTCGACCTCTTTCACCAGGGCGTCGAAGTCGGCCTGCTTCTTCTGGGCATGCAGACACGCAGCCACTCGGGCCAGAGTCGATTCGTCGCGCGGGTTGACGGCGCGGGCCTTGTCCAGCTCCTTCATCGCCAGGGCTGTATCGCCGGCAAAGAGAAAGATGTCGGCCTTGAGAAGCATGGCGATCGTGAGACGCGGATTGACGCGCAAGGCCTGCTCGGCGTGATTCTCGGCGTCCTTGAGGTCGAGCCGTTGCATGGCGACGAGGCCCTTGTAGGCGAGGGCCTCGGCGGCGCGCGGGTTGATGGCCAGGGCCTTGTCGAACCGCAGCTCGGCCTGGGCCTTGTTGTACTTTTCGAGAAAGAGCCGGCCCGCTTCGTACTCGGCCCACCAGCAATCCTTGTCGCGCTTGGCGACGTCGCCGTAGACTTCCTCGAGAATGAACTGGAACTGATTGGCCTGGTGATGCCAGCGGGCGAACTCGATCCCGGCCAGACCGACCACCCGCAGCGTTTCGGGATCGGTGATGTCCATGTCTTTTTCGCTGCGCTCGGTGTAGGTGCGCACGAACCAGCGAAAAGCGTCGTCGGCCTTGTCCAGCTCGCCGCGATCCCGCAGGATCTGGGCGAGCACCCAGCGGGCGGCGAAGTGCTCCTCGACCTTTTCGACGGCTTTCTTCGCGGACTTCTCGGCTTCGTCCCAGCGGCCGCGGACATAGAGCAGCTCACCACGGCGGGCGAGAAGATCGGCGTTCTCGGGGGTGTTCTTCAGCGCCTTGTCGATGGCGGCGAGGGCTTCGTCGTAGCTGCCTTCGCTTTCGAAAGTCTGGCTGATGCCGATGGTGGCGGCGGTCTTGTGCTTGGCGTCCTTGGCCAGTTCGGTGTAA
>Ga0182024_10005589_pt1 | contig 28123 bp, 25 predicted proteins | sample P32metaG_FD_120480 | JGI IMG/M metagenome (GOLD analysis project Ga0182024, IMG submission 120480) | Permafrost microbial communities from Stordalen Mire, Sweden - P3-2 metaG (Illumina Assembly) | ecosystem: Environmental > Terrestrial > Soil > Wetlands > Permafrost | place: Sweden: Stordalen...
CTGTCAATCCATTACCAGTTGTATCAGCGATCACCGGAAATACAAGTGTGTGCGCAGGTCAGATGACAACATTAACTGACGCTACCGCAGGAGGTGTCTGGAGTTCAGCAAATAACTCAGTTGCATCTGTTAGCAGCTCGGGTGTTGTCACAATTCTGAATTCTGGAACAGCTAAAATTAATTACACTGTTACTAATAGTAGTGGATGCCGCGCAGTTGCCTCTATAATATTTGTAATTAATCCACCGATAACAGTGGCGCCAATTACCGGGAACACAAAAGTATGTGCCGGTTCAAGTAGTAGCCTATCTGATGCAACCAACGGCGGCTCCTGGATAAGCAGCAATGCAGCCATTGCAACTGTAAATCAGGCAGGTGTTGTTACCGGTATCGCTCCTGGAACAACTACTATTACATATTCTGTAACATCTAATAGCTGCATGTCTAGCGTTTCAACCTCCGTAACTGTGAATGCTGCTCCGGTAGTTGCTGCTATTTCTGGACCTAACTTCGTTATAACCGGATCGTCTATTACCTTAAGTGATCCAACGCCTTCCGGATTCTGGAGTAGTAGCAGCACTTCCATTGCAACGATCACCCAAGGCGGAGTTGTTAAGGGCCTTTCAGCAGGTCAATGCACCGTTACTTACAAGATCTCTAGCGCAAGTGGATGTGCAACTATAGCTACCAAAATAATATCGGTCTACAATCCCCTTTCTGTTTCATTAACTGCTGGAAAAATATCCTGTAATAATGGAACAACGATTTTAAAGGTGAATGTTACCGGTGGTTCAGGTTCTTACCAATACAGCTTAAATGGCGGAAAACTGCAAACCGAAAATTCATTTAATCTTTCCGAAGGTTTATATCTCGTTATAGTGAAAGACAATGTAACAAGTCAGTTGGGAGTCAATGGCATTTACATTAGTCAGCCTTCACCATTGTTGCTGAGTCTGGTAACAAAAAGAAATGCAAGCAATGGGTCTTCCAATGGTTCATTCACTGTAATTGGAACCGGGGGAGTATCTCCATATAAGTATAGTATCAATGGAACAAATTTCCAAAATTCAGGTGTATTCAACAATCTGAAAGCCGGGACATACAATGTTTCTATAAGGGATGCCAATAATTGCAGTTCAACTAAAATGCTAACAGTAATTATTTCTAATCAAATTTCAAAAAATGATATTGGAACTGTTACTCCTGTTAGCTCGATTGTGGAAATAAACAAAGGGAGTACAAATGTGGAATTGTTTGAAGCTAAAATATTCCCCAATCCATCAGCTACAGAATTTAACTTGCAGATTGTAAGTGGAATAAACCAAACTGTCGATGTACTTGTATTTGATATGTACGATCATTTGGTATATCGTACAAAAGGGGAGACCACCAATACATTCCGATTCGGTCAAGATCTGCCAGGGGGATCTTATATTGTTCAGGTTATTTATAAAAATGGAATGAAGGTCTTAAAAGTAATCAAGCAATAACTTGTGTCGTCCTGAAAAAATCTTACAATTTTTGTTGATAATTCTGTTTTTTCTTTACATCATTTTTTAACTAATCCTGCTTTTGCTTTACAATAATAATCGATTAGTTCTAGCTCTTAATAATTTATTCTACCAACGTCGATAAGTATTTAGATTTGTATGCTGGAAGAACGGAAACGGACTCTGCTGAGGAGCAACCTGTCAGGGTCTTCCAGCCAGATGAGCATTTGATTCCGGTTGCCTCGCAGCGTCTATAGCCTTTCTATAACATAGTGTCCGGATATCCGACATTCCTGACTATGGTAGCGTCTTTACCTCTCAGCTTCCGGTTATACTCGCCGATCGTATTCAGAGGTGCATTCTTCCCATATCTCTCCGATCGCCGATTCTAGAAGAAGCCGAATGGGTTTAAACTGCTGGAACAAAAGCAGATTCATAGATAGGCAGAGAAAATGCATTTCGAAGAAAAAAGATACCTAATTATAGCTTTCGCTGGATATGCGGACATCCTGTCGTAGAAAGATCATGGAGATTGCAGCGGAGATATCCACTGGCCTTTATCAGTTTTGTAATGGGAAACCCCAGCCTTAAAATTGAATAACAGAGGCATGAATTTGCTTTTCATTTTCCCAAATACAAATCACGTGCTCATCATTTAGTGCTTTCAATAAAGGCAGACTCCCTTTACCCAGATCTATTTTTATACCACCGGGTTTCAGAACCATTACGTTGCCATTTTCTGACCATGCATAAATATTTTTGTTATTTACAGTTTCCATAGAACAGTTGCGGCCTTCACCAATTTCCTTTTCTGGCATGCCGGGAGAAGCCGCATAAATCTTTCCTTCCCTGCGCCAGACCGTTTCAGGATTTCCGCTTCTTTCAATAACAAGACTGCCGCCATCCATTGGACAGCCATTTAATTTCCAGCTTCCATTTCCCAATTTATTGGCTTTCCCAAAAGATTTTCCGCCATCGGCAGAGTGAATTAAATATAAATCCCTGTTCCCGGTTAGAAAATTTCGGAACATGACATACACGTTGTCTCCCCTAACAGCTACTGAAGGCTTGCAGCATTCGCATACAGTACCTCCGGGACTTGCATATATCAGCATATTTTTAGTCCAGGTCTTTCCGCCATCAATGGATTTAGCCCCATAAATATTCTGACCTTTTGGATTCTTTACACCGAGCCATACTGCGTATGCATTTAATCCGTCTGCACTGAGGGCCATTAAAGCTTCTTTAGCTGTTTCATTCACCTCATTAACTTTCAGGGCTTTTGACCAAGGTTCCGAGGCTGTCCTTTTATAAGAATAAATATTCCCGGTATTATTGCATGCTGTGACAACAAGCCCGTTCCTTGTAGCGGCTATTTGCGGTCCGCGCATTGAGGAAGCAGATAATTTAGGTAAAACAGCCACCAATAATGCTGGCGTGAAAGATATTCCGTCTTTGGAAGAAATATACATGATACTGTCACCCGTACCATAAACTATTTGAATGGTATTACCATTATCCCTGGTCATGTTAGGCATCTGACCCTGAGCAATAACTAAATTATTGGCTTCCTTGATCTGGGAATAAACCATCGAAAGAAGAAAAAAGTAGAATATGACTAAGCTTAGAGTTTTCATGACAACAGAGCAGTAAAATTGAGAATGAATTTAAAAGATTCAATCTGGAAGCGATTACTTAAATAAAGGTACAAAATCTGATGCCATATTCTTTCCGTTAAAGTGAAGGGAAAGCGATAATTCGAAATGATAAGTCTACTTACCTCTCAGCTTCCGGTTATACTCGTCGATCGTTTACATGGTGCATTCTTCCCACATTTTAAAGATCGTCGATTCTATAAGAAGCACCGGTGGTTTAAACTGCTGGTCCATGAGGAGATTCATTGACAGATAGAAAAATCAATTCCAGGAAAAAGAGAAACCCAATTTTAACCTATGTCGGATATCCGGACGTTCTGTTGTAGGAAGATCATGGAGGTTGCAGGGCAGTTTTTAAAAGAATGAATCCCCATTTTTAGAAATCCCAATTAGGATAATAGTTGTTCATCAAAGTATAAAACAATCTGCAAAATTCAAGACCACCACTTCCACTTTCTGCCGGGTATCCGGACGCTCGATTATGGAAAGGTCATAGAGGTTGCACCGGGAGTGAAACTCTTCATAGCTCGATTTTCGATTATTAACGTCTCTGATTTACTGAGGGTATAGCAAGTCTTTTGAATCTAAATTGCTTTTCTAACAATTCCATTAATTGTTCAATTTTATTAGCTTGCCAAATGGTATAATATTCCCTGAAACAGCTATAATTATAAATTTTATATTTACTTACTGAAGCTACCTCTATGGTTACTCCGTAACCATCCTGGCATTCGCCATAATCAGGTATTTGGGAGGCATCTGGTAGTGAAGTAATTTTTAATCTATTAATTCTCATCATAAAGTATTTCCAAGCTCTTTGTGGAATTATCGCTTTTACATTTTTATCAATAGAAACAATGGAGTCGCGAGTTTTATCATAATGATAGAACATATTGTAAAGTTGGGCGCTCCATCTGGCCTTGGAATGCTTAAAGACTATTAATTGTAAACTATCACTAAATGCTTGTCCATACCAAATTCTAATTTGCAAGCTATCAAATCCGTTTTCAAGAGTTGGTAAATCAATTTTCCTTTCAATTATTCTCTTAAGGAGAAAAAACATTTTCGGTTGACCATTTGAATCTACCGGAATATCTTTTATTACTGTGTCGCATTTTTCTTTCCTGATGATATTGAGATGCCTGCTTTCATTAATAAATGGCGGGCAATAGAATCTTATAGAACACATTCCTACAATAATAAGTGATTGAAAATTCATAACAAGGAAATATTTGCAAAATCCTGATCCAAAAAGTTCGAACCGCGGCTACACAGGTCTACTCCTTCTCAATAAAAGTACCTGTTTTAGGTTAGCAAATAGGAGTCATTAATTAGCGGGGTTTTTTAAAATGAGAATTTCAACGCGCATATTTTTACGTTTTTCTTCATCCGTACCTGCATTTGGGAAAATCATTTCTGTGTTTCCCATTCCTTTCCAAAACATTCTATCCGATGGGATACCCTTATCAATTAGGATTTCATAAATAAGCTTTGCTCTATCCGCAGATAATTGGTTCATTTTGGTTCTATATCCTGAGTCTGATAAGGTAATTGAGTGAGGATTCCAATTTACGTGACCTTTTATTTCAAAAATATCATTAAGGTCTGTCCTTAATATATTAGCTATATAATCCAAATAGGGCATAGATGAAGGTTCAAGTATCGGTTCATCGGGCTTGAAATGAGAAGTTGTAATTCGAGTTTCCTAATTATTTTAAATTTGCTAGTATCAGAAAAAACAGATTTTTTTTTTGACAAGGAGAAGAAAATTTCCACTCTCCTGTTTAATGATATGTTTGTATAACTTATCGGCTTCTGTTCACCGTAAATGTTTATTTTATAATAGCCCGTCAAGAGCGAATGTCGATTCAGAAGATCAATTACATTTTCACTTCTTTTTTGCGCTAATAAGATATTATCTTGAACTGTGCCTATAGAATCAGTATAGCTTGAAATTTCTTTAATTTGCAGCAATTTGTTGCTATCATTCATTGCGGCTAAAATCTTCCTTTCGTTTTTAATATCCGGAATGAATTTCCCCGATTTAAAATATATTATTACTACAGTATCGGAAGATTGCTGTGAATGGCCTTAATAGGTAGTGATAACACAAATAAAATGATCAGTCTTAAGCATTTGTGCATTATATCCTTAAATCGATAACATTCTAAAGATACATAATTGAAGAATCTCATTTTTTTTAAAAGTAATGGTTTCCCTTAGGTAGAACATAATTAATTAGCTGACTTTCAGGTTAAAGAAGGGAGAAACCTGCAAGATCCGTGAGGAAAAAGTTCGAATTTGGGATACTTGGGTCTACTCCTATATTTATTATGCACTGCAACTTATAAAATAAATATGAGTTTAAGATGCAACTTATGGAATCCTTCTAAACTTGAATCTCAATATACATGACACGACTTTTAATCTTTTGCCTGACTTGTATAGTTTTCAATACTTCTTGTGGACAAAACAAATCTCAAAATCATCTTGAAAAAAAGGACACTTCACAAAAAGCAACAGTAAATGTTGATACAAACAGAATAGCAATATTTAATCTTAAGGCCGATTTGTGGCTAAGTAAAAGATTTGAGACTGCAAAATCATTTCGTTTAACCACTATTGACTTAAAAATTATTGATGAATTGTTTGAAATATGTGTACATGAAAATAATATGGACACATCTCATTTTCACTATAAGCGACAATATGTTCCATTTATTGACAAAGATGGACATTGGAAAGTTTGGATTAATTGTTTTTGCTCAGAATACAACTATAACTATCCTTATTGCAAAAAATCTATTGTCTTAGTTGAAGACGGAGGAAGCTGCTATTTTAATGTAGTAATAAATCTTACCGACCATTCATTCTCGAATTTTGAAGTAAATGGCTACGGTTAAGCCGCTTGCAACATCCATGCACCTTCTATACCCTAGTGTCCGGATATCCGACTTTCCTGAGTATGGTAGCGTCATTACCTATCGGCTTCCGGTTATTTTCGTCGATCGTTTACCTGGTGTATTCTTCCCATATCTTTCCGATCGTCGATTCTAGAAGAATGCTCAATGGTTTAAACTGCCAGAACAAACTAAGATTCATTGCCAGGCAAAGAAAAACTAATTCAGTAGTAAGAAAAACCTGATTTTAACATACGTCGGATATCCGGACGCTCTGTTGTAGAAAGATCATAGAGGTTGCAGGGCAATTCGATTAATAGGTATTAAGAATTCTTACATAATTCTTATATGTGTCCTCATGGCCAGATACAAAATTATCTGGCAAATTGTCAAGAATATTCAATAGGACTTTGGTAGTATCATTTTCGGGTCCAAAATCCATTAGGATATGTTTTTTATTGAATCGCCTTGGTTCTTCATCGAGAAGTCTGGCATAATAAAGCTTCTTAACAGGATTTAAAGAGAGTCGTGGCGCCATGCCTGTTTCCATATAAAACCAAATGTATTTTTCCTTTACAACAGTTAAGTATTCATTATCTTCTTTAATAAATAAATATTTCCGCCCATTAACCCAGAATCCGAAAATTTCACCGGGCTTAAATATTTTCCAAATATTATCTCCAATTTCAAATCGAATTTCTCCATAAACACTATAATTCGAATAAATGTCAAGTTCAACACGGATACCGAATATCCAATTAACCATAGGTATATGGTGGGTGCTGTAAGAAATCTGATTTTTAAGAAAATCCTCTTTTGTCATAAATACGCCTGCTGAATCCTTTATGTCAGCCTTAGCCTGACCGTAGATTCTATAAACAGAAAGTATCAATAATAGAACGATAAGGAATTTCATACCGCTAAATTATTTTAAAAAAATCGAGGACCAAAAAATAGCTCTTAAATGAAGGACCGACTATAGAGTGGCTGCAGTAACTATTGAGGTACCAATTGCTCCAGTGAGAATTCCTACCGGGCCCATTGTGATTCCAATTATTCCACCCCCAATATCTCCCAGTAGAATCTTCAACCAGGGTGCAAGACGCAATTTTGGAGGATTAATCTTAGATTCTACAGGGTTATTAATATAATTACCCCAATAGGCTGCACTATATCTGCCTATAGAACATGAGGCCAATAAAGTTGTCTTTTCATTCGCGGATATTGTATTGTCGCTTTTGATTTGGCCTTCTATGGTTATTAGTTTACTTGCAAATGAATTATGTAGGGCAACAGTTGGAACGTTAACATTTAGATAGGTTAGTGCTAAAGTGAATATTTGTTGAACATAATTATTAGCATTGGTACTTATTAATCCTTGGGAATGAAGCTTATTTCCCAAAGAATCCAACTCGGGTTCTATTGTGAATGGTAAATCACCCAACGACACCATATTATTGTAAAAGGTTTGAGCTGAATCGGCGCTATAGAGAGGAAGTTCTCATCAAATTGAGATCATTTTTTAAACACGAACCAAATATATTTAGGGGGCATAAGTGTTAACACTTACGAAATGCTATCCACCAATTGCCAGCCATTCTTTGTAGCGAATTCGACGAGTTCTCGAGAACTAAACTGGTTACTTCTGTTGCCTTTCCAAAATAGCTCCCTCTTACCGCCGTAAGGTCCTTGATCCGAGATGCTTCTAACAAGCAAGTCCTTTCGGAAATCCAACCAAAAACCCGCAGGGGTCGCCTTGTGGCAGGAACTGAGCGTGATCCAATAAATGGTAACAAAGAATAGGATTTTTCGAATATCGAGTGAAGTAGCATCTTTCATTTCACTAAAGATAATTAAGAATTTAATCCCTATCCATCGTATCATACTGTATCATTATGCATCATTTCGTATCATACCGTATCATTGTGCCCCATAATCTGGCCACCAAAATCAAGCAAATAGCAATACCCTGGATTTAGTAACAGATTAGGAGCGAATAAAAGGCTACTAAAGGCGAAGAAAAGCAACAAAAAGCAAATGAAATGCTGTAAGAATGAAAGTACTCCGCAGGGAACGTGCATCTATCGCGGACTGCTCACTTCCCCACACAAAAAGTACCGCCCCCGATTCCAGTGGGTTTGCGAGGAATTGGTGACGGTTTGGTAACGAGTATTTGGTGGAGGATGCAGTGATTCAGGCAAATTCGAATGCATTCATCTCAGGTGGGCATTACCAGCCGATATTTGAATACCATCCCTGTTGGCTTCCGGTTAATTTCATCGATCGCTAATTCATCTGTGTATTCTTACAATCGTTTTGTAAGCCGCGATCCTTGAAGAAGCCTCAGAGGTTAAATATTCGATTAACTATGAAAATGAAAAACTACTAAACTACCTCCAGAAAACCGTCCAGTCTATAAGGGGTATGTTCACGTTCCATTTTAAGAGGTAAATTGCAAGGTAACGTAAACAATCCAACTAACTCAAAGGATACTTTTATTTGGTACTATTAAATGAAGAACAAATATTTTCTTTTATACGAATAAAATAATAACTGAAAATGAATTTAAAAGAATTGCTAACCACCTATTACCCCCAAATAATACTTGTGTTAGGAGGTTTTGGAAGCCTAATATTCTATTTTATAAAAAGAAATTTTGATCTAAAGTCAAAAAAAATAGAAATAAAATACACATTGTTTCAGCAAAATAGAATTAATGCAATTCAAGAGTTTTTAAGCAGTTATAAGAATATTGAGCATGTTTATAATGAAATAGACTATTACAGGATTGAAAATGAAAAATGTGATGAAAAGGAATTTGATTTTAAATTTCAACCCCTTTTTAATAAATTTCGGGAAGCATATTCAAACCTATACTTTTATTTTAATCCAGAAGAAAGAGAGGATTTTAAAAAAATATATTTAGCTGTTTTTGATGCCTATTCGCTAGTATTAACCACCGCAATTAATCCTCCCGAAACTAAAATTAAGTTGCCAAGAGATTTGGGATTGGAAGTTTTGATAGAATTTATTAGCCCAAATGAACAGAGACTTCACCGAATAGGTCATTATATGCGTATAGAATATTCAAAATAAATCTTTCAACAATTTTAAAAGAGTATCAACTCTTTACAAAGAGGACCGATTTGAAAAGTTAGCTGAGTAAAATCTGGTTTTAGTGAAGTTTTATCCAAGAACTTCCGGCGAGCTCACCGGCTAACCACAATTTCGCCGGTCTGCTCCCCAGCACCATCTATGGCCTTTCTATAACATAGGCTCCGGATGTCCGACATTCCTGAGTATGGTGGCGTTATTACCTCTCAGCTTCCGGTTATTTTCGTCGATCGTTTACTTGGTGCGTCCTTCCCATATCTCTCTGATCGTCGATTCTAGAAGAGGCCCCGGGGTTTTAAACTGCTGGAACAAAAGTAGATTCAATTAACCGCCATAGAAAAAGTAATCCAATGAAAAGAAGGTTCCCATTTTAAGCTTACGTCGGATATCCGGACGTTCTGTTGTAGAAAAATCATGGAGGTTGCAGGGCGATAATGTTACACTTGTAGATAATATTCTGCCGGAAAGAAACGGCACTTACAAATTAAAGGCCGTTAAATATACCGGCGGCATGAGTGGGCTAAGGCAGGAAATAAGTTTGGATTCTAAAATTAGTTAAGGCAATGTCCATTTTTATTTTGATGTGTCACATAGCATGACTATATTTGTAGAATGAAAAAGAAATCAAAGGAGCACCGGGCATTATACGATGCTGTTATGCAATGTTATTATCATGGGGATGTACATCCTTATAATATTATTGAAGAGGTAATTACTACACTGGGTGAGGCTGAGGGACTTAATCAGTGGGTGTATTATGGGAGATATTACGGATTTCCCAAATGCTGTATAGATGCATTTTGTAAAATTGGGAAGACATCCAAGGCAAGGACGAAGGCTTCGGATGGGTCTGGATTTATTCCATGTGCAAAACATGCTGCACAGATAAATAGTGAGAAAATTAAATTAACATCTCTAATTAAGAATAGGGTTTGCAAAAGTAAATTTCCAGATAATGGCAACTAATAATCGAACAATGAAAAAGATACTATTATTATTATGTCTGGTTTGTGGGTTGCAAATTGGCAAATGTCAAACCAGCGGAGATAATGAAATAATTGTGGATAGCACCAATTTTAGACAGGTTATCGAGACGCTTTTGGATGATGGTTACGTTATTGACAAATATGATTCAACTCTTGGGTATATTTCAACTCAAATAAAAACAATTCCGAAGCATAATGCATCAGTTAAAATAAGGGTACATATTAAAAATGGCAACGCTTATATAACGGGAGTGTATAGGGTTGGCATTGCCCAATATTCTCTTGTGCCTGGTTTTTTTGATCGTGCAGGATCTTATCCAGTTGTTTATTATCGTTCTGCATTAAGTACCTCACGGGCTTGCTGGAATGAAATAAAAAATCTTGCATTGCATATAAATAGTAAAATTGAATTTACCAAACTACAATAAATGAAAAAAAATATTACAGTTATTGACTGGTCTGTATGGGGAACTCAAAAGAACTATGCTCAATTAACGGGAAGAAAATTGTCCGCAGTTTCTCAGCAGCTTCTCCGTACAAAAAAAGGTACCTCTATTAGGCCATTAAAATATATGGATATACCTGAACTCCAAGTTACACTAATCCGGATAAAGCAGTAAAAGACACTAAAACAAACGAAGCATTTGCCTCTATAGTGACATCGGCCCTAGTGCTGATTCAAATGCTTCATAACTAACTATTTAAAAATCGCAATCAATACCGTTGCAATGGATAGAATTAGAATGGCAACCTGTATGGATAAGCTAACGCAATCTCTTTTGTCTTGTTCCGATTTTATCCCGGCGGCTTATGTCTCTTTTGCTAAAAATCCAAGATTTTCTAGGTCTGTCATTACAGCAAATTCTTTATCAGTACAATGAAGGCAATGCAATACAGGCCCGCCTGTATCCCAGTGATCCAATTTGGATATAAGGTTGTTGCTTATAAATATTTGGGATTTACAAACCATACCCAATTGTCTCTTTGGTTACGAAATAAAAGATAATACATACAATTAAACTTCCTATTCCATATTTAACTGTCTGCCTTGTAAATAACATAATAATACTCCCAAAAAAGAGCAAAAATGCATTCCAAAAACAAACAAAAAATAAATAAGCCATAATATAGAAAAATGCTTTGTGAACAATATTAAATTCATTAAAATCCTTTAGCATACTTGGATATATAAAACCCAGGATTAGGTAAAGGCTTTCGATTAAGGTTATTATAATCGAAATTTTGGCGTATACTATTACGATTCTTTTCATCATTAATGGTTAATGAAGTAATTTATGAAGTAAACGACAGAGCTGGACGAAGTAGAGTTTGCCGTTGGATTTTCCCATAAAGGCAAGGAATATTCCGGCAAGGTTGTATAAGTAAGTGCGGGGTAGGTCCAGATCCAGGCATATCTCAATGCATTCATCGTTGGAAGTGCCTTACCGGCTCATATTGGGATAGCGTTATTACCTTCTGCCTTCCGGTTATTTTCGTCGATCGTTTACTTGGTGCATTCTTCCCATATCTCTCCGATCGTCGATTCTAGAAGAAGCCCCCGGGTTTAAACTGCTGGAATAAGGGAAGATTCATTGCCAGACAAAGAAAAAGTAATCCAATGAAAAGAAGGTTCCAATTTTTAGCTTACGCTGAATATCCGGATCTTCTGTTGTAGTAAGATCATGGAGGCTGCAGGGGGTTAGTGAAGCTGAGTCTTGATTGCCTGACATTTCACGGAACAATCAATTTTCTAATTATCGTTTACATTGAGTACGAATGGAGGTTCATCCGATTTGCAAAGGATATTGTGGGAAAAAATGGAGGTACAGGTAAGACGGAGTAAGAACAGAAAAGATAAGTAGGAGATTATTAGAATAAGGAACGGACCATCTCGGAAGATTGCAGGGGGCGGCTCGTTTGTTATGCAAAGATTCAAAACCTAAGGAGTTTTCCAAATTAATTATCGCATTTTCTAGAAATACAGTCTTTATACGGGTATTCAGGGTGTTGATTGTGTCGATGTTTCACCATAATTGTTTTACGATGTCGGGTTCAAAGGTGATAAAATCTAATTTGATTTTACATTTATTAAAACTTACCTTTTGTACTCTTGCGGCCCCTATTTTAACCTCCCTCTTTTTATTATCATATTAACATTTTAAAACAGCCATCATGAAAAAGTCAAACAAACTTTTATCAAGCTTCGTCTATTGCTCCACAGCAATTGTTCTCACTTTTTGCTTTCAGCAAACCCTCAATGCCCAGGACCATTCTATCACCATGTATCAGTATCGTCGTGTTCCCTATGATAAGGTGGATGAATTTCTCAAGAGAGAAACCACTTACTGGAGCAAAGTGGCCGAAAAAGCGGTAAAGGATAAGACAATGACTTTCTGGGCTTTACTTGAAAAAGTTGGTGGATATGATCTGCCTAACTCATCCAACTATTTATTTATCAATACATTTCCGGATATTGACAAAGTTGGTGATGTGTTTAACAATGTAGAATCTATTACGGGAGTAAAAATGGCAGATATGGAAACCAATACTTTATCTACGGTTACCAGCCAGTTTTTCCTTCATGATGAAAACTGGGTGAAGGCTGCTAAAGCAGTACCCGAAAAAGATCTTAATTACTTACTAATGGCTTACCACAACACAAATTATGCTGATAGCCTTATAGGTTTAGAAAAGAAATACTGGGGGCCATTCATCAAGAGTGCTATGGATAAAGGACAGACAAATCAGGTGGCATGGGGCAATGCAATTGTCCTTGCTCCATTGGGAGACGACATAAAATTCACCACCGTTTCCTATGATCTCTACAAAACACTGCAGGAAGCATTAGTGCAACATTGGGATCCAAAGACTGTTTTCCCAAATAAAGGATTAAGTAGGATAGTAAAATTGGAATTAGGCAGGCGCGGTATTTCTGTTTATCGGGTTGTAAAAGTAGTAACTGCTCCTTAATTAGGATTTAACCTTAGAATATATTAAATACAAAAAACCTCCTGTAAATATCCAGGAGGTTTTTGTATTTAGATAATATTATCTTGTGGGAAGAAAAATCCTAAAATTATAATACGGAATATTACCGACATCTTCGAATATAACATACCTGCACTATGCTTTTCTTACATAAATACTTTTTAATAGAAGATTTGATGCATTGCACCATCTATAGCCTCCCTATAACATAGTGTCCGGATATCCGACATCTCTGATTATGGTAGCGTTATTCCATATTGGCCTTCCGGTTAATTTCATCGATCGTCTACTTTGAGCCTTCTTCCTATATCTCTCCGATCGTCGATTCTAGAAGAAGCCTCGATGGTTTAAACTGCTGGAACAAAAAAAGATTTACCAACCATAGCGAAAACAAATGTAGATATGAAAATCGCCATTTCCTCTTTCTGCCGGATATCCGGACATTCAATTGTAGAAAGTTCATAGAGATTGCAGGGGTCATGGTTCCATGAAACTGAGTCTGAGTTGTTTTAACTATTTAATAGAAATATCTGGAAGCTTGCAGTCAAGTAAACGCCTTTTTGCTTCTTTTTTCCCTTTACCATTTCCAAATGCTTTAATAAAACCTTCTCGCCCAAGTAGATTGGTATAATATTCTTCCAATTCTTTATACCTGATCTTCTGCAGGTTAAGATTTCTATTTGATGTAGCCTTAAAGGCTTCCTTACGTATGAAGATTCTCTCTTTGTTTAGTATCCAAGAAGTGTCTCCATTTTTGATAGAAAAAACTAAATCAGAATTAAAATTTGACAATACGTTTTGCATTTTTACAGAATCAAAAACCAAATAATTAAGAGCGTTATCGGTAATTCGTTTATATCTGCCTGAAAATTTAAATTGATTGCATCCCGTTAGGTCTTCCAATGTAAAATTCGAATCATAGTTTAAGAATAATTTTACTTCTTGTTCCTTAAAAGGTTCAATATAATAATAGTTCTGGGTAACTTTTCTGCTTATGCTACAGGAATAAAGCATTGCCGACATCATAATTAATAGAACCGATTTCATACTTGCGTTTTAATATTCGGGATAAAGTTTATCATTGCCAATCGGACTTGTCATTATTCCTGATATAAGCGCCATTGTAATCTGATCAAAGGTTTGACATCAGAATGTCTTTACGACTTCATACATACCGGGATCAAATCTGGCCATTTCGAGAGCCTGGTCGAGGTAAGGGGAAGCCATTGGATTGCTCCGCATCGCCTGGTAATCTTCCAGGCTCTCCCACTGTGCATACATTGTCACTTTCTCCCCGTCTAAACTCCGGTGTAACGCAGACGAAATAAAACCTTTTGTACTGCCCTTGATTTCATCCGTTGCTTTGGTTAATAAGTCAACCAGTTTCTGTTGATTAGCAGGATCAATAGTGAAAACGTTGATCAGGATCAGGTACTTATTCTCTTTTGAAACGGTCACCGTCTTTGCCATATGGCTAAGATAATTAAATTCGGTAAATGGATACGTTCAGAAGTGTAAACGGTGAATGAGGGCGACCTGGGATAGAGTTATTCCCTGATGGCTTCGGGTTATTTTCGTCGATCGTTTTAAACATGTATTCTTTCCACATTTCTCCTATCGTCGATTCTAGAAGAAGCCTCGATGGTTTAAACTGCTGGAACAAGGGAAGATTCAACTAACTACCCTAGAAAATGCAATTCACAGAAAAGAGATACCCAATTATAGCTTACGCTGGATATCCCAAAGTTTCATCGTAAAAATATTCTGAAGATAGCACGGGAGTTTATATATCTGGGCCAAATTCCGGAAAGGCTTACAATGCACCTAAATTGAAGGTCGCAATTTTAGTTTGACGAATTCAACAATTTTATCAAATTTTTCAGATCCTAATTGCTCCTCGCTAATAATAATCGCATCCATTAATCCGCCGCTTTGTAGGATGAAAATGTGACCCGAATGTAAAAAATAGCCCTTCATAGATCGCCAAGAAAGTTTATAATCCATTTCACTATCTTGATAGCGAAAATAATCCTCGCCAAATTCCCATTCAGGTACTTTTTTGCTATTAATCTTTAGTTTACTCTCAAGCCGGGCATTCTGAGCTATCACGCTTAAACCCTTCCTATATTTGAGATAATTCAGAAATAAGTTTAATACAAAAGCACCAAGTAAAGCATTAGAAAATAAACTAACCAAGTCTATATTTGGGCTTGACACATAAGTATACAATAACCCGATTACGCCAAGGGAAAACAAAATTAATGAAGTCCTCATTTCCCTCTTACTTGCCAACCACCACCTTAATTTGTTTTTCTTAGTGTAGTAGTTTTGATCGAATGGCACATCAAATTCCATAGCTCTTAAGATTATAAAAACTGTTACCTCGTACTAAAGATAAATTTGAATTATCCCAGATCCAAATTCAGAACCAGTATTATTTCGACACCAAGTTTTGGAGCAAATGTTTATCAAGATAATCATCATCACTCTTTACTGACAATAAAATAAAGTATAATTTACTATGACGCTTTATAAACATAATACAGGAAGGGATCCTGGTTGTTTTTGTGAAATTGCCATCTGGCTCTATGTAAATATCTAAACTTTTATCAAAATCTTTACTCCAGGATATTTGATTAAATTTTAAATAGTAGTTAATAATCGTATCCGACTGAATGATATTCTGGATTGAATCTCCAAACAGATTTAAATTGATACTATTTATTTTATTCGTAGTATCCGGGCTATACGCTAAATAAAAACCGTATTCATTTACAACATCATATATTATACCTCGATTATTACTTGAAAAGTGATGACTAACTTTAATCAGTCTTTGAAGGGATTCTGTAATAGAATCTGTTATCTTGTAAATTATAATTGTACACTTTGTTTTATAGTCAATGACAGAAAAGGGAGCTCTATATTTAGTATTATAAGAGAGCGCAATATTAAACAGGGAAGTGTCCCTAAAATTGAAAAAAGACTTATATTCTTCTGGTATATCTTTCGACAATTTTAGACTGTCTGTTTTGGCTCTAGGTTGAAAACAAGAAATAATCTGAAAAATAATACAAAGCCAGACAAAAAGTCTTAGTGGTTTATTGAAGCATCGAATTTTCTTAATCCCCATTTATTCTATTATTATAACGCTAATTTAAATAATGATTTGACTAAAGTCGATGATGCACCTTCAATTCCTCCAAAAGCAGCACCCGCAGCTAGAAATAATGTGTTCGGTGATGGGAAAATGGAAATTTTGGCGGAAGTTGCTGTCTTTCCATTTGATTCAGTAATACTAGTTGTTATTCCACTGGTTGAAATACCTGGAATAACTGTGAATTTCCCTAATGTAATACCGACTCCGAAACCCTTTGCATTGGTATCAGCGGAGAAGACAAAGGCATGTAATAAAGTTACTTCCGCTGCAACCTCTATGGCCTTTCTATAACCTAGTATCCGGATATCCGACATTCCTGATTATTGTAGCGTCATTACCAGTCGGCTTCCGTTTATATTCGTCGATCGTTTACTTGGTGCATTCTTTCCATATCTCTCCGATCGTCGATTCTGGAAGAAGCATCGGTGGTTTAAACTACTGGAACAAACTAAGATTCATTAACAGATAGAAAAAAATAATTCAAGGAAAAGAAGGACCCAATTGTAGACTACGTCGGATATCCGGACGTTCTGTTGTGGAAAGATCATGGAGGTTGGACGGTTTCACTGCAGAAGATACTGCTTCGGTAAAACGTCGATGGAAACTTTTAAGGAATCTCTTATCTAAGCCAGGCAGAAGATGATGGGACAACTTACCCCGGCAGCATAAAAAAAATATATCCGGCCCTAAAAAACTAAAAATTCTTTACTGTCCCATTAAATATTGTCTATTACATATAAAGACAAATTTTTAATATGCTCTTGCTTTCTCATCCTCTGCCCCGGTTTGCCTGTCTCTTTTGCCTTTTAATTTATCATTCCCGAAATTGTGTGTGAAAGAAAGGCTGAACCTAGTATAACCATAAACATTAGTATTTTTCATTATCAAGTTTTGGGCGGCCATGATAACATACATTCTCCCTTTATCAGAATTAAGAAGGTTGCTTATGTTGAATGATAATGTTGATTTTTCTTTTGGCCATCTTTTCTGAAAACCACAATCAACCATGCCGAAGGGCTCAAATGTATATAATCCCCAGATACTTTTTGAATAGTAATAACCGCTTATGCTAATAGAGAAATCTTTAGGCAGCACAAAATTTTGTGTAACATTTATGCCATAGCTCTTCTGTTCTGTATGCACAGGTACGATATAAAAAGTACTTCCCCGGTTTATTCCATATTGCAAATAGTTTTGGATATTCCACCACTCTGTAAGGTTAATTGGTACAGAAAGACTGATGTAAACTGATTGATTACTCACACCATTTTGATAAGAAGTAATAAGTTGGTTGCTAACTGAATCAATTTTGGGCTGCTGAGTTATTGGATTTGCAATGTTGCTATATGAAATGGTGAGTATTTTATTTTTATAGGTAAGCGCTGCATTAGCTTCATTTATAATGGCAGGCTGAAGACCAGGATTACCAGTTTGGAAAGTTTTTGGATCCAAAAATATGACCCATGGCGCTAATGTTGAAAAACTGGGCCGCCATATTCTCTTGCTGTAAGAAAAATTAAGAGAAGTGTTTTCATTAATCTTGTGCATAAGGAAAAAACTGGGAAACAGGTTTCCATAATTCCTGACAATTGTATCATTTCCAAATTGAGTGCCCAATGCTGAATGTGTGTGTTCATACCGAAGTCCAATCTTTATAGAGTTCTTTTCAGAAAATTTTACATTAAAGGAGGAATAAGCTGCAGCAACAAATTCATTCAATGTATGTATTCCGGATAAAGAGCTATTATTAACCCAGGTATTTCCATTCAAAGTATTTACTACTACATCATCGGTGAATTTTGAGGCAGTTCCCTTTATCCCTGATTCAAAATCTATCTTCTTTGATAATTTCTTTGAATAATCTGATGCCACAACCCATATTTTTAAAGGGGTGAGTTTATTACTCACGACATTTTCATCATACAAAAACTTTCCATCATTGTTCTTATAAGTATTGACATAAGTGTTGGGGTTTCTGTCTTTATAATATAAATAATCAGCATTTACAATTATCTTCTCATCGGGTTTAAATGAGTGCTGAAAATTAAGATTGGCTCCATAGTTCCAGGTAGTATGCAATTCATTATTAATTATGTCAACTGTTGTATCCAGGCTATGATTGATAATAATCGATGCATTATTTGCTGATACCATTGTCCATTTCCGGTAAAATGCTGAGACAGCACAGCCAATAATTGTTTTTTTATTTATCTCATAGTCAATTCCAGCCTGAGCATTTTGTACTGATTGAACTCCATCGCGATTATCATCTGAGTAATCTTCTGTCAAAACCTGGTTGTTTGTCACTGCATGATAATTGCTCCAAAATTGGTGCAAATGCATACTTGAAAAAGAATAATTTCCAAACACATTTACTTTGCCTCGCCTGTGATTTATATTTAAGCTGCCTGAGCCTTGTGCGCCTTTGCTATATCCTGCTGCTAGAGTGTAAGTGCCGTTAGTGCCATATTGATCATTTGACTTTAGTACAATATTTATAATACCTGCGTTTCCTTCAGCGTCGAAATTTGCAGGAGGTGTAGTAATAATTTCAATTTTTTCTATACTGCCTGATGGTAGTCCGGACAGCATTGCAAATATTCCTGCAATGTCCATGTAATTTCTTTTTCCGTTTATCATTATTATGACTCCATCTTTACCATTTACTGATATTGAATTTGACACTCTGTTTACACGGACTCCCGGCGATCTTTCCAAAACATCCAAAGCAGAGATACCGGTATAAGTAATGGCTTGGTCAACATTAATCACCAAACGGTCTATCTTTTGTTCATACAGTGGTTTTTTTGCAGTTACTGTTATAGTTGAGAGCACTTTGCTTGCAATAAGATAAAATGTTTTCAATTCTATTTTTTCCTTGCCGGCATCTACATTAAATGATGAGGAATAAGTTTGATCAAAGCCAGTATAAGCGGAAGAGACCAGGTATGTTGCGGCAGGAATATTTTCAAAATTGTAAACGCCGGATTCATTAGTAAGTGTTCCTTTTATGAGTGATGAATCTTTTGGATTAAGCAATAAAACAGTAGCATTCACAAGAGGTTTTTGATCAAGAGAAAACACCTTCCCATAAATTTTGGTTTGAGCGGGAACAGAAAGCGTTGTGATGTGTAAAAAGAATACAGCCAAGAAAGCCTTCTTTGCATTTTCTTTGGATATGATGAAAAATCTTTTTTTCATGATCATGAGTATTGAAGATGTAAATAGATCTTTAAATCTATGTCCAAAGAATGAGGAGTTTCAGGTATAATGAGTGAAATGCAAATAGTGAAGGTGAATGACAAAAATGGTCGAGAGAGCAGTTATAAAAAAGACAATATGTGGCTACATATCCTACTATTTATTTATTCTTTATGGGGGAGTAATTTTTTCAGCAACTCTTCTTTTTTATTTCTCGAAATATAAACTTTTGAACCATCACTCATCACGACATAGCCGCCGTCGGCCTTTATGTATTTCTCAATTTCATTGAGATTTACAAGAAATGAACGATGTACGCGGATGAAGGAATATTCCTCAAGCAATTCCTCAATTACTTTTAACGTACATGATACTACAATTTTTTTATCGTTTTTTAGCACAAGTGTTGTATAGTTATCATTTGCTTCACAACGGACAATGGATCCAACTGTTATCATTTGCAGCCCTTCCATTGTGGGTAATGCAATTTTATTAGAAGCTGCAGAAGGTTGCTCCATTTTTTGCAATATGATCTTTAATTGTTCAGGTAATGGTATATTCATAAGCTGCGTCACTTTTTGCACAGCTTTTCGCAACTCTTCTCTGTCAACGGGCTTCAGTAAATAATCAATTGCACTGAATCTTATTGCCTTCAATGCATAACCATCATAACTGGTAACGAATATGAGATGAAAATTAATTGCTGATAGCTGCTCTAACATTTCAAAGCCATTCATCTTTGGCATTTCTACGTCAAGAAACACCAGGTCAGGGCTAAATTGCCGTATAGCTTTTAGAGTGTCAATTCCGTTTGTACAGGTCGCAACAACATTTATTTCGGGGCAGTATCTGTTCAATAACGCAGCCAGCGTTTTACAACAATACTGCTCATCATCTGCAATTATCGCATTAATCATCTGATCTATTTTTTATGCTGGTTCTTCAATCAATTCTTTGTAAGTTATATTTAAAATTACCCTGGTTCCTGTGCCCGCACCATTTTCATCTGCAAGGTCTTCAATTTTTAAATCGGCGTCTGCATTATTTTCCTGGCTGAATAACGCAAGCCTTTCGCGGGTTATAAATAATCCCATTGAGCTGTCCTTTTTTGCTGATTTCTTTTTGAATGCTGAAGCCTCTTTTCTTCCAATGCCATTATCAGTTATTGTACATTCCAGAAAATGGTCGTCAGCTTTAATATTAATATTGATTTGACCCTGATCTTCTTTGTTCATAAATCCATGCCAGATTGCATTTTCACAAAATGGCTGCAATAGCATTGGTGGAATAGAAACCGTCCCTGCATCAACTGCATTCGTAAATGTAATGCTGTATTCAAAAGAATACCCCAGCCGCAGCCTTTCCATATCAAGATATAATTGCAGCATCTTCAATTCATCTTCAAGAGGTATCGTTGGTTTTTGTGCATTCAAAACCATTCTCATGAGTTTAGAAAAACGCGTAAGATAATCAGAAGCTACATCCTTATCATTCTCCATAATAAACCAATTGATCGAGCTAAGGCTGTTAAAAATAAAATGCGGGTTCATTTGCGCCCGCAATGCCTGCATCTGAAGATCCGACGCCTGTCGTTTAAGATCCGCATGTTTTTTTTCACTCTCCAGCCGCTGCACAGTTAATGCGTTTTCTAACTTTAATCTTTCATTTTTTCTTTTTAGATAAATTGCTCTGAAAACAAAAATTCCTGTCAGCATTAATGCCGACAGGAGAATGAAAAGAAAATTTGTTTGTTTCGCTTTCTGTTTTAGTTGTTCACCTTTTAGTTTATTATCCTTGTCTAAGATTGACAATTGCGCCTGTTTGTTTTCATACTCAGCATCTTTTTTGGAATTATAAATTCTCAATAAAAATTGTTTGTTCTGGATGGAATCTTTAATTGTATTATATCTCGTTAGGTATTCATAGGCACTGTCGTTGTTATTAAGATGATGGTACACTGATGAAAGCAATTGATAACCTTGCATCATTTCAGGTCGCCGGTCATCTCCCTGCGCAAGGTTGAATCCTTCTTTTGCATATTGCAAAGCTTTCTCATAATTCTTCTTCTCGTTATAAGCTTGGCCCAGCCACAATGAAGCTACCATCCGGCCATACTTACCGGCATGTTTGAAGTTGCCCGTGCTGTATTTTATTAAAGAATCAAAATAAGTATTATTATTTGTGAAAATTTCGATTGCTTTATCATATTGTTTGGTTGCCAGATAAATATTGCCGAGATAATTATAGGCTAATGCTCTGCCAGGCTGCCAGGAAGAAGTAGAATTCCATGAGGGATCGTTTCTACAACGGTCCCAGTAAACCCTAGCAGAATCATACTGACCGATCTGTACAAAAATGCCGGAAATATCTAAAGTAAAATGTCCCCAGGTGGTTTTAGTATCATTAGCCATATCAGCCTGGTTCGTCATTCGCATATAGTTTAACGCACCTTCATAATCACCGGCAGCAGAGTACAGTTCAGACATGTTCCATAATGACCACAGTGCCGTTTGAGAATGCGCATAAGCAAATTCTGAAGATGGCAATGCCTTGAGTATATTGACAGCATTTCTTTCATAGTCAAAAGCTTTTTCAAATTCACCACTCCCCATATAGGCCTGCGATAACCAATTGCTCATGGCTGCTTCTCTTAATGCATTGCCCGCCTTATGGAAATGATCAATTGATTTTTGATAGTAAGGAGCACTTTGCCTGAAATCTGGTGTAATCCCGGATAAAATAGAATAACCCCATCCCAACACTTCATCATTGCCTATTTCTTCACCAATTCTTATTGCATCTCTTGTATTTTTTTCTTTTAATGAATCGGGTAATGAACAGAGCAAACCTATTGCAATTCCTTTTTTATAACCAAGTGCTTTAGATTCATTTAAAATTTTATTTCCATAAAAATAAATGCTATCATTAGCGCTTGCTTTTCTTCCGGGTGCCGCATCGTAATAATAATCACATATTAATTTCATGCAATCAACACGATTGGTTCCTTTAAGCGGGGGCAGCAATTTTTTCAGGCTGTCTATTTTCAAGCTATCTGCTTTCAGGCCTTTATATTGAGAATGAACTTGTAAACAGCAGCCAGATGATAATGCGATGATTAAACAATATTTTTTCATAATGAAACTGCGGCCTGTTTTGGTGAAAGATATGATTAGTAAATTACAAAATGTATCAGGCATTCAGTAAGGTAAAAGTATAGACGATGTTTACGGGTTTTCTGAAAACTGAGTGTAGGTAACTTCCTGATGGTGAAACGCAGGTTGAAATGAGTGAACGGAACACTCAAACAACTATTTTTTATTCTTTGCTGTAATATCTATTGCAACTAAAGTGGTTCCTGTATTACACATTTTTGATTGTGCTAAGGCGATTGAATTTTATGTTGACTGGCTTGGTTTTACTATAGATTGGGAACATCGCTTTGGTGATAATTCACCTCTTTATACGCAAGTACCTAAAAGTTGTATCACGCTTCATTTAACAGAACATCATGGTGACTGTTGCCGGGCAACGTCGATGACCTCCCTATAACATAGTGTCCGGATATACGACATTCCTGGTTATCAAATCTATACAATTCCGCCATTCTCACATAAGTATATCGTTATTATCTCAGCTTCCGGATATTTTCGTCGATCGTTTACTTGTTGCATTCTTCCCCTTTCTCCCCGATCGTCGATTCTAGAAGAAGCTGCAGGGTTTAAACTACTGGAACAAAAGAAGATTCTTTGACGGACAGAGAAAAATCAATACCTACAAAAAGAGAAACCCGATTTTAGCTTATGTCGGATATCCGGATGTTCTGTTGTAGAATGATCATGGAGGTTGCACGACAAAAAGCAACCGGGAAATGAAAATTACTTTAGTGCTTTAGAGAAAATCACCGGTATAAGTAAGGCTAATTTTAATTCAAATGTTTGGGGGTTGATAAAAGGGAATTGAATGTAATCGCCCGGCATTGTACCAGCAGTTGAGTGCAAAAAATTCTTTTCCATAGAATTATTAAAAACTGGAAAACTCTAATCTTGATGGCTGCTGGTCCATGCATCCTGGGCATTTTAAATTCATAGCTTTAGGGGTAGTTATTCCAATTCCGTTATATTTAGGTTGTACTTAAATAGTGATTCATTCGTTTACTTATACACATACAATTTTGAATATGAAAATTGCCCTTCTTTTTGTACTGGTATTGCTATCACACCTGGGTTATGCTCAATCTATTAAGCTAAATCGAAAACAAAATGACAGCATTGCAAAAAATCAGATTCCTTCCCAGGGCAAATCAGTCGTTTATATCATTCGTCAGGGTCTTTTCGGCGCGGCCATCGAGATGCGGCTGGATTGTGACAGTTTCTTTGTCGGTCGGATAAATTCCAATACCTATCTATACACTATAGTCGATTCCGGAAATCACATTTTTAAAGCCCAGGCAGAAAATAACTTTACTCTGAAAGTCCATCTGGAGGGAGGCAAAACCTATTATCTCGAACAGCAGGTTAAAATGGGAATTGTGTCTGCAAGGACTAAATTAAAAATATTGTCTCCTGAAGAAGGTTCTAAATACCTTTCAAAGTTTATGATATCGAGACATAATAATTACCCGCTTTTTACTTATTCAAGGGATGTGAGTGATCAGATGCCTGAAAGTAATTAACGATCCGCATATTTGAATGATTCTTTGATATTGCAGAAAAGAAAGCTATGGCTAGTTAACTTTAGTTCCTGTATTTTTTTAGCGTATTAAAACGACTGTCCCTGTTTTCATCAAAGATTTTCCTGTTAAGTTGTCTTTATAGACCATTTCCCAAACATAAGTGCCGACAGGCTGCGGCTGACTACCGTAGGTGCCATCCCAGCCAAGTGAAGGATTTCTTGAAACGAATATTAGTTGCCCCCAGCGATTGAACAGCTTTAATTCGTAATTGCTGAAAAGACATTCGTATTTTGGTCTGAATACATCGTTCTTCCCATCATTGTTGGGGGTGAAGGCAGATGGTACATAAAATTTGCAGGCGCAATTTTCATATGCCACTACTATAGATCCCATAGTATTGCCGCATGTGTTTGCTACATTCACTGAATAAGTTCCGGACTGTATTACATTAAATTGAGGCATTGAAGATCCATCCTGCCACTGATAAGATGATGCTGGAAAACTAGCATCCAGCAGCAGGTTTTCGGTAACGCAAAGTGTGGTATCTCTCCCCAGGTCAATTATAGGTTTGGTGATATAGCTGACGTTTATTTCAGCCGAGCTGTTGCAGCCGTTCTCATCTACTTTTACAGAATAGACCCCTGAACTGTCCACAGTCAGTGTTGGATTTATTGTTCCGTTCTGCCAAACATAAGTGGAATTGATATTTGTGGCATCAAGCAGAAGTGTTTGCCCGGCACATAGCGAAGTGTCATTGCCGAGTTTTAAAACGGGTTCAGGCTTGAAGGATATTGTTATACTATCCGTTTTGGCGCAACCACCGTTGGATACCTTTAACCAATAGAGTCCTGGTGAATTCACAGTCAGCGTTGTGGTCGCACTACCACTGCTCCATAAATAGTTATCCTGAGGCAATGCTGGCGCCTGCAACAGAAATTGATGCCCGTCACAAATAGCCGTATCATTACCTAGACTAAAAACAGGCAGTGGTTTGTACGTTATATTAATTGTGTCCGATGAAGAACAGTTGAATTGGTTTGTCACCTTCAGAAAATAAACACCCTGGCCTGATACGGTATAGGAATTTGTAGAACTATTGTCCTGCCATAAATATTGATAGCCTGCCGACTGCGGCGTATTGAGCAACATCATTTGTCCGCTGCAAAGGGTAGTATCAGCGCCTAGTGATACAAATGGTGTGGGGAGCGCCGTCAGTTGAACAATTTCTTTGGCAATGCAGCCGTTCGCATCCTGAGTTGTTATTTGATATTGCCCGGAGTCAAGCCCGTTAAATACATTAGCATCCTGAAAACTATTTCCATTATCAATGCTGAACTGCAAGGGCACTGTACCTCCAATTGCCGCGACAGTTAATGATCCGCCCGTATTGCTGCATGACGCGGGTGTGGTAGCAACTGTTATTTCCGGTCCGGCCGCATCTGTTATCGTTACAGCGGAATTCGTTGTGAGCCCCGAGGCGTCCTTCACAGTAATTGTGTAATTGCCTGCTGCGATGTTACTAAACATATCGCTTGTTTGGAAATTCACGCCATCTATAGCATATTGGTAGGGCACTGCGCCGTTAGAGCCGGTTGCTGTTATGGCACCATTATTTTGCCCGCATGTGGTATTGACAACAGCCAACGTCAACTGAATGCAATTATTATTGATGAGTATTGTTGAAGTGCCCGTGAATCCTTTTGCATCTTTTATAGTAATGGTGTAATTCCCCGCGGTAAGACCGGCGAAAACATTGCTCGTTTGAAAGTTAACACCGTCAATGGAAAACAGGTAAGGTGTAGTGCCTTTGTTCCCGGTAGCCGTGATCGCAGCATTTTTCTGTCCACAAATCTCATCGGTTTCAGTTGCAGTTACCGTCGGGCATTTATTATAAACTGTAGCGGTTGCAGAACTGATCTGGCCGTTAGCATCTTTAACCGAAACGCTATAGCCACCAGAAGCCAGGTTTGTAAACACATTGCTTGCCTGATAATTGATACCATCCATAGTATAACTATATGGTGGAGTACCATTGATGGCTGTAACCGTTAGTGCGCCATCGTTTTGGTGACAGGATGCATCGATTCCAACAAAGCTGATCTGGATTGAACATGATTTGGCAATCGTAAAGGCAGAAACAGAAGTTATTCCATTGGCGTCTTTTACGTAGACATGATAAAGCCCGGGAGCAAGACCGGAATATTTACACTCATAGGGGTCATATAAATATAGACCGGAATAATTCACGACAACAAAATTCACGTCGTCAAGGGAGTATTGATAAGGCGGCAAGCCACCAGATCCCCATACAAACACATATCCATCATTCCCACATGCGATATCTGAACTTTCAAAACCGTTTGCCGTCATGCTGCAGGTACTGCAAAAAAAATAGGCGGGCAATGTTGTAACATTTGATGTACCCGCTTCAGCCATACAGCCGTTTGCATCGCGTAAAAGAACAAAGTATATCCCCTGAGTGAGATTGGAAAATGTATTGCTATTTGTGAAGTTTACTCCTCCGTCGATACTATAGGTATATGGCGGCGTACCGCCGTTACCATTGATCTGAAAACTCCCATCCGTACTTGTGCAGGAGGAAGGAATTTTTGTGACTGAAACGGTACATAAGGGCTGGGGGCTAAGATTGGTAAGGGCTACCATTTTATACACGGTAGTGCCGACGGCATCTGTAACACTTATGTCGTAAGTCCCCTGATGTAGCCCGGGGAAATAACCGTTGTTCTGATAATAAGTGAAGTTTGTGATTATATAGGTATATGGCGCTACACCGCCGGAAGCAACTACATTAATGACACCGTTACCTATAAGATAGTCGCCGAAGCCAATGGTATTTTCGCAAGTTGGATTAGTTGTGGTGATGCTAAGCGTGATCGAGCCTAAATCTTTTGATCTATAAGCATCCGACTTATGGCGTCCATAGCTTTTACCGGGCGAAATAAAGGAAGAGAATAATATGAAAAGGAATATCAGGAAACCTCTTGGCTGGCCACTCGTCTTTAAACTGATTACTCTGAAATCATAAAGAATCACCCCGTCCGTTCTATTTGAAGTATCCGGTATAGTCAAAATTGATAAATTCCTTTTAAAATCTAATTCCCGCGCCCGCCATTAAGTTAATGCCCGCCACCGGAAACTTTGTTCCATTGCCTAAAGATTGGCTAGCATAAGCAGTATTCTTTGAGGATGGCTCCGAGTGAAAATAATTCATATCTAATGATAAAGAAGTTCTTGGGGTCAGATCCCAGGCAAGCCCAGCACCGAGCTGGTAACAGAATGCCCATGGCAGAGAAACAGAGGGAAGCTTTTCAGTGCCCTCATCCACCAGCATGCCATTGCTCATAGTGGAAATTGTAAGCGAATATCCAGGAATGCCTGTTTTTAAAATTCCGGCAAGGAGTTTGGGCTGTAAAAAAACATTATTGCTGTTTGAGACAGGTATTCTTAAATACCCTCCAGCGAGTATTCTTCCTATTTTCCATTGGTCGGGATTTGTACTATAGGTATCACTGCCTCCAACTGCACCATTATAAAAATCATTCAATGAATTGGCATCTTCTTTATTTTCCTGACCCCCAAAAACAAGTGATATTCCATATAAAGTTCCGAGTCGGTAATTTAACGAGAGCTGAACCGCCGGTCCAGGCTCTGCCCATCCCGAGAATTCGTTTGCATATAATTGGCTTACGGACTTATCGCCGAACTTTCCAACTGGGAAAGAACCACCAATCAGCACTTCTGCTGAAAATTTGGAAGCGGAGGGCTGAGCAATGATCTGAACAGCAATCAGGGTTACTATGAATAAAAGAAATATTGGTTTTTTCATATAAGCAGGGAGTTTCCATTTATAGAAATATTGGTAGTTAATAAAAATAATAAAAAGTTTTGCCAATAGTTAATTTATTAAGGCAAATAACGAGTTATATTGATCGATAA
>Ga0182024_10005590_pt1 | contig 28120 bp, 29 predicted proteins | sample P32metaG_FD_120480 | JGI IMG/M metagenome (GOLD analysis project Ga0182024, IMG submission 120480) | Permafrost microbial communities from Stordalen Mire, Sweden - P3-2 metaG (Illumina Assembly) | ecosystem: Environmental > Terrestrial > Soil > Wetlands > Permafrost | place: Sweden: Stordalen...
GCGCGGCCAAGCGGCGCTCGACCAGGCGTTTCTGGCGTTGGAGGATTGACGTGATGCGAATCGGGCGACTGGTGGCGCCGACGCGACGTGGCCGTGCGGCGGTAGTCGCGATGCTCATCGTGCTCGCCGGCCGGGCGGGCGCCGCCTTTCAGACCACGTCGGAATTCGTGCCCGCCGATCAAGTGGCCCAGGACCACGTGCCGGGCGGCACGCTGTTGCTGGCCGCGTATGCGGTGGCCTGGGTTGTCGTCGTCGCCTATGTGTGGATCGTCTGGCGACGGGCAGGCCGCATCGAGCGGGAACTGGCCGACCTCGCGACGAAGATCGCCGCCCGTGGTCGCCGCGCGGACTGAGTCATGCCGGCGACCCACTTCATCTTCATCCCAGCGGTGCTCCTCGTCGGGTTCGCGATCGGATGGATGCTGGGGACACGCGCCGCACACGACGCCTACGCCGCCGAACTCAGACGCCGTGAGACGCGTGCCGCCCGGTCCAGCCAAGAGTCCGGCAAGTCCACGTAACGGCTTCGCCTCATTGACCCCGCTCCAACCTCGCTGCCAAGGCCGGCGGTAGGCCTGCCGCCAGAATCTGCGCCTGGGCACCCGCGACGTCGTACGCCACGCGCCGAAGCCGGATCACCAGACGCTCGATATCCAGCACGCCATAGGCCGCCCTCGGGTCCCCGTCACGCGGCTGTCCGACTGATCCCACGTTCAGGAGCACGCGGCCAGCCGGTGGCAATTGGAACTCGTCGATCTCGAGATCCGCCCGTGGTGGCAACGGATGGTCCACCCCCGCCGCGAACAGGGCGGGGACATGCGTGTGGCCGTACAGGCAAATGGACGATGTCGCCGCCGCCATGGCACGCCGGGCGTCGTCGGTGTCGAACACGTAGTAGTCCTCGTCGAAGGGTGCCCCGTGACAGATCTCGACCGTCGGGGAGACGACCAGCGGTCCCTTGGGCAAGTCGACGAGAGCCCGGAGCATCGCCGCCGGCAGGATCCCGGCGGTCCATTCGATCGCCCTGCGGGCGACGTCGTTGAAGAACGAGGCGGGCTCGAGCCCAGCCGCGACCTTGTCGTGGTTGCCGCGGATCATCGCGACCGGATTCAGGTCGAACGTGAGGTCCATGACCGCGGCCGGATCCGCGCCGTAGCCGACCAAGTCGCCCAGTACGAGCACGGCGTCGTAGCCCACGGCCGAGGCGTCGGCGAGCACCGCCTCGAGCGCGTGCCGGTTCGCGTGCATGTCGCTCAGGATGAGATAGCGCATTCGCGGTCTAACTAGTTCCCACCGGTTGGTGGACGGACCAAGTGGGGCGGCAGACCCTCGAGGGCGGCCAGCGCACGATCCACGACCTCGTCGACGACAAGGTGGGTCGACGGGAGCCGAATCTGCGCGAGCTGGTAGCTCTCGACGCGGGCGGCATACAGCCGCTCGAGCTGCGACCGGTCGGCCACCAGGGGACGCCGGCCGTCCACCGGAATGCGTCCAATGAGTTCAGCGAGCGGCACGTCCAGCCAAACCGCAACTCCATCGCGCGAGATCATGGATCGATTCTCCGGATCCGCGAAGGTCCCACCGCCCGTCGCCACGACGACGTGGCGGAGGGGCAGCACGACCTTGAGCATCTCGCGCTCGACTGACCGGAAATACGGCTCGCCGTGCCGCGCAAAGATCTCGGCGATCGATCGGCGCTCGCGCGCCTCGATCAGGTCGTCAATGTCCTCCGCACCCCAGCCGAGGCGCGCGCCGAGCGCACGCGCGACCGTGCTCTTCCCGCACGCCATGAAGCCGACGAGGTAGATCTTGTCGGTCGTCATGCGATGAGGCCCGCCAGGTCGCGCTCGAAGAAGGGATACGACACGCCCACGACGTCGGCGCCGGTGATCGCTGACGGCCCGCTCGCGCCGAGCGCGACGATGGCGAACGCCATCACCAGCCGGTGATCGCCCGCGGCGTCCGCGAGGCCCCCGGACGGCTGGCGGGTCCCGTCGATGAGGAACCCGTCCGTCAACTCGCGGGCCTCGACGCCGAGCGCGCGGAGGCCCGTAACGAGCGCCGTAATGCGGTCGCTTTCCTTGACCCGCAGCTCGCTCGCGCCCGTGACCTCGAGGCCGCCGCCGAGCGCGGCGCGGGCGGCGAGCACGGGCAACTCGTCGATCAGGCTCGGCACCTCGTCCGCCGTGATCGTCGTGACGCGATGGGCGCCGTGACCGACCGAAATCCGACCCACCGGTTCGCCGGCGATGACCTCCTCCTGGCGGCGTGCCACGATGGCGCCCAGCCGCTCGAGGGCGTCGAGGAATCCGAGCCGGTGCGGATTGAGGCCCACGCCCTCGACGACGACCGATGAGCCCGGCAGGGCGGCCGCAGCCGCCGCCCACACGGCGGCCGAGGACGGATCACCAGGCACGGCGAGGACGCCGCTGGGCGCCACGAGAGGCTGACCGCCGGCGATCGACACCGCCAGGCCCTCGACGCGGCAGGAGAGCCCGAACGCCGGCAGGGCCCGCTCCGTGTGGTCTCGCGTGGCCATTGGCTCGACGACGGTGGTGGTCCCGGACGCGCTGAGGCCGGCGAAGAGAATCGCACTCTTCACCTGAGCGCTGGCGACCGGCGATTGCCAACGGATCGGTGCGAGCGCACCACCCTCGACCTCGAGCGGCGGACGTCCACCGTCGGACGTGATCCTCGCCCCCATGGCCGTGAGAGGCTCGATCACGCGGCGCATGGGCCTTCGGCACAGCGAGGCGTCGCCGCCGAGCGTGACCCGAAGCGGAAAGCCTGACACGAGCCCGGCGAGCAGCCTCATCGTCGTGCCGGAATTGCCAGCATCGAGCGGACCCCGTGGCATCCGGAGACCGGCGCTGCCGACGCCGAGAATCCGCGCGACGCCCTCCGCCGGGAATTCGACCCTGCCGCCGAGGGCGGCGATGCAGGCGAGCGTGGACGCGACGTCCGCCCCAGGGGCGATATGCGTGATTTCGGTCAGGCCGGGCGCCAGCGCGCCGAGCATGGCGTACCGGTGGGAAATGGACTTGTCTCCAGGGACCCGGACCGCCCCCTGGAGGCGCCGAACGGGCCGAATGTGAAGACGCTGTTGAGTCACGATGGGCTTATATGTTACTTACTCCGCGGTGAGTGCCTCGGCCGGACACCTGATTCGCCTCGAAATCCCCAGCTCCTTCGATCTCCTCGACATCGTCCAGGTCTTGAGTGACCGCATGTCGGCGGTGGCAGGATTGGACGAGGACTCGACACACTGGGTCAGCGTCGCCGTCCGCGAGTCGGTCATCAACGCGATCAAGCATGGCAACCGCGAGGACCATGCGAAGCACGTGACCGTCGAATTCACGCTCACACCCCGGCGCGCGCCCGACGAATTCATCGTCCGCGTGCTCGACGAAGGCAACGGCTTCGACCCGGAAGGCATCGCCAATCCCCTCGATCCCGAGAACGTGCTCAAGTCGAGCGGCCGCGGGATCTTTTTCATGCGCAGCTTCATGGACGACGTCGCGATCGAGCGTCGGCCGGAGGGCGGCATGTCCGTCCGCATGCGCAAGAAGCTGGCCTGATTGCCGATCGATCCGCTCTTCACGGCGACAGCCGTCGAGGCGGCGCTGGCCGCCGGACGCATTCAGCGATCCTACTTTCGGCAGCATCTGGCGATCGACAAGAAGGGACCCATCGATCTCGTCACGGCCGCCGATCTGGCCGTCGAGCGGGATTTCCGGCAACGGATCGCGGCGCGGTTTCCTGCCCACACCGTGCTCGGCGAAGAGGGCGCGACCGCCGAGCTGCCTCCGGTGAGTGCGTTCCGATGGATCGTTGATCCGATCGACGGCACGACCAACTTCGCGCACGGCATCGCGCTCTTCTGCGTTTCGATTGCGCTCGAGATCGACGGCGAGATCCGCCTCGGCGTCGTCTACGATCCGATCGGCGACGAGCTATTCACGGCCGAACGGGGCGGCGGCGCACGCCTGAACGGTGCGCCCATCCGCGTCTCACAGTCCCAGGCGCTGATTGACGCGCTGCTGGTCACGGGGTTCCCGTACGACACCGAGCACCGGGCGAGACAGGTTCGCATCTTTGGCGCCCTGCTCGAGCGGACGCGGGGCGTGCGGCGCCTGGGATCGGCGGCACTGGATCTCTCGTACGTCGCCGCCGGCCGCTTCGACGCGTTCTGGGAGGAGCACCTGCACGCCTGGGACATTGCGGCAGGTGCGCTGCTCGTGGCGGAGGCGGGGGGCCTGGTCACCGACTATCGCGATCAGGCGCTGGACGTGTTCCGAGGGGAGATTCTGGCGTCTAATGGAAAGGTGCACGAGCTGGTCCGACGCGTGGTCCTCGATCCGGACGCGCCGGGCTGACGGCGACCACGGCGACCAAGGATGCGTGACTGGCTGCACACCTCAGGGGACATCGGACGGGAGCAGGGCGCGAACTCTCACGAGTTTCTCACAAGACACCTTGGCACAGTTCCTGCTGTCTAATAGTTCATGGCCGGCTCGACCGGCCGTGTCAGGAGGGATCATGCTTCGGTACTTCGCGCGCACGGCCGCGGGGCTCGTCGCGGCGCTCCTTGTGGCCGCGCCGGCGGCGGCGCAGGTCGTTCAGGGCTTTCAAATCGGCGGCGGCGGTTTTATGCCGGCCGGATACGACGCGCGCCCCTCGAACGACGTCCTGGTGACGGATCTCAATACCCTCACCTTCGACATCGGCCACTTCAATGGCGCGGAAGTCTTCGGCGAGTATAACGTCGACCTCGGCAAACACCTCGAGGTTGGCGCCGGGCTTGGCTACTACCAGCGCACGACGCCGAGCGTGTATGCCGGTTTTGTGAACACCGACGGCTCGAACATCACGCAAGACCTGCGGCTGCGCATCATCCCGATTAGCGCCGTGGTTCGTTTCATGCCGTTCGGCAAACCCGGCCGCGTCCAACCGTACGTCGGTGCGGGCGTCGCCGCGCTGCGGTGGCGCTACAGCGAATTCGGCGAGTTCCTCGATAACACCGAGACGAACATCTTCAACGCGTCGTTCGTCGGCACGGGCACGTCACCCGCCGGCATCCTGCTTGGCGGCGTCCGGTTGCCGATGAATGGCGACGTGTTCGGCGTGATGGCCGAGGTCAGATACACCTGGGGCACCGGCAATCTCAGCACGAACGACTTCCTGAGCAACAAGATCGACCTCAGCGGAACAAGCTTCAACTTCTCGTTCCAGGTCAGGTACTGAGAAGAGAACCGAATTGAAGATTGACGATCGAGTCATTGACGATTGATTGAAGATTGACGAGTTGACGGATGATCGACGATGCGGCCGATTGAGAGCCTTCATCGTCGGCCGAGCCTTGGCGTCCGGAACGCACGTGCTCAGTCATCATGGTTCTCAATCTTCAATCCGTCAATCTTCAATCGTCAATCAATCGTCAATGACCCGATCGTCAATTCTCAATGCGCGGTTCTTTTGTAGAGCACAACATCGCCCCCCGCCGCCACTCTCGTAAAACCGTCGAGAAACCCCGGCGTCCGATCGGCTCGGTCAGCCAGCGCGTCACGGCCATCGCTCCGCGACTCGATGAGGATCCAGCCGACGTGTCGTCGCGGCGACGACAACGCGTCCAACCATAAATCGCCGTTGCCCTCGTGCAAGAAGGCTTGGAGCGGAAGCCCGATGGCCGACGTCTCCTGCATGTAGTGCCCGAGCGCGTCCATGCTGGCCAGAATCGGCGTCCCGTCATAGGCCCGCGCGAGATATGCGGTGACCGGCTGTCGCGCGTGCTGCAAGGGGACGTCGCGTTGGGCCTCGACGACCATCGGCGCGGCGGAATCGAAGGGCGGGCGCATCACAAAGGTCACCAGCACGACCGTGGCGGCCGCGAGGGCCCGGATTCGACCGCGCGATCCGGGCACCGACGCCACGGCCATCGCCGCCAGGGTGCCAGCCGCTGCGGCCAACGGCACCATGTAGCGCACGCGCAGCGGGTGGCCCGCGTCGAAGGCGCCAAAGGGCAGGCACCCGGCCGCAACCAGACACAGGGGCAGGAGCGCCGTCGACGACGAGCGTGCGCGTACCAGGCAGATGGCCGCGCCAGCAAGGGCACACGCGATGACCAGGGGACCAGTCATCTCAGTCGTGACTCGGAGCACATCCGTGAGGGCAGCCAGCGGATGGTGTCGTGCAGGGTTGTCCGGAACGAAGAAGCCCGAGGTGACGAGGAGCCGCCCCGTGCTGGCCCAGCTGAGCACGAAGAAGCTCACCACCGCAGCGGCTGGCCACCGCGCCAGCTTGATGACGACCGCCGGGCCGTCCCGGCGCCGGGCCACGACGGCGACCGCACCGAGCGCCGCACCGACAAACCAACCTTCGTACCGCACGAGAAGCAGCGCCGCGACGGCCGGGCCGGCCCAGGCCGCGCGCCGGGACGCCGGAGATCGAATCCATCCATCCACGGCGAGTAAGGCCACGCATGAGAGGCCGAGGAGCAGTGGCTCCGTCATCGGCGTGCTCTGGAGGTAGAGCACGTTCGGGTTGCCGAGGATCAGTGCAGGCGCCACCAATGCGGCCGCAACAGACCCTGTCTCGCGGACGATCCACCGCGCGAGCGCCGCGAGCCCGAGGGCCAGGGCGAGCACCGACGCCGCGACGGCCGGAAGACCCGTTCGGTACCCCCAGTTCGACGCGACGAGCGGCAGATCGATGAGGTGGGGCAGCGGCAGCCAAACGCCGCCGAGCTGCCGCCAGCCGGGCGTCAAGCTATCGAAGACGCGGCGTGCGACGGTGAGGTGGGCGCGCGCGTCGTAATGGGAGAGCAGCAACCCGGCCTTGGAGTAGTGCACGACGGCCGCCGCGCCGATCGCGACTCCGGCCGCGAGCACGCTGCGAAACACTCTGGCTTCAACCGGCCGCGCGGCGTCGGCTATAATCCGCTGGCCGTTCAAGGGCGTCGTCCGCGTGACCAAGACTCCATTCTAGATGAGCCAATTCGTCGAGCACCTCAAGGCGCTCGCCATGACCCTCGGCACGCTGGGTGGACCCGGGCTGGCCCTCCTCGCGTTCATCGACTCGTCGTTTCTCCCGCTGCCGGAGATCCCGGACCTGCTGCTGGTGGGCCTGGCCATTCAGCATCCGGATCGCTGGCCGTATTACGCGGCGATGACGGCCGTCGGATCACTTGGCGGGTGTTACGTGCTCTACGCCATCGCCCGCGCCGGCGGCCATGCCGTCCTCTCCAGATACCTGCACGATCGCCACATTGAGCGCGGCCTCGCGGCGTTCCGCAAGTACGGACTCCTCACGGTCGTCGTGCCCTCGATTCTGCCGCCGCCCATGCCGTTCAAACCGTTCGTCCTCGTCGCGGGCGCCAGCGACGTCCCGCCGGCGACCTTCGCGCTGGCGGTGATCGTCGGCCGCGGATTCCGCTATGGCGGTGAAGCGATCCTGGCCTATTGGTATGGCCCACGGGCGATGGACTTCGTCCTCCACAACATCGCTCAAGCGTCGGTCTGGTTCGCCGGCGTGCTCGCGGTCATTGGCACGGCGGTCCTGCTGTGGCGCCGGCGTCGCCCATCGTAGAATGACGCCCAAGAACACCGTGCCACCAGACCTCTCCGTCGTCATCCCGGTCTTCAACGAAGGCGAGAACGTCGACCCGCTCTGTCACGAGTTCGCGGACACGCTGAGGGCGTGGGGCCGTCCGTACGAACTCATCATCGTCGACGATGGGAGCACGGACGACACGTTCGAGCGGCTCAAGCAGCGGCAGAGCGTCGACCGGCGCCTGCGCGTGATTCGGTTCCGCCGCAATTTCGGCCAGACCGCTGCGTTTTCGGCTGGCTTCAGCGCGGCCCGCGGTCGGCTCATCGCGACGTCCGATGGCGACCTGCAGAACGACCCTCGCGATCTCCCGACGATGGTCACGAAGGTCGACGAGGGGTACGACATCGTGTGTGGCTGGCGGAAGGATCGGAAGGACGCGTTCCTCAATCGGCGCCTGCCCTCGACCGTGGCGAACTGGCTGATCTCGTGGGCGACCGGCGTCCGCCTTCACGACTACGGATGCTCGCTGAAAGTCTTCCGCGCGGAGGTGGTGAAACCCCTTCGTCTCTACGGGGAAATGCATCGCTTCCTTCCCGCGCTGGCGAGTGAAATGGGCGTTCGGATTGCCGAACAGCCGGTCAACCATCGCCCCCGTATTCACGGACGGTCGAAGTACGGCATCTCCCGGACGATTCGAGTGGTGCTGGACTTGCTCACGGTCAAGTTTCTGGTCAGCTATTCGACCCGGCCGCTGCAGGTCTTCGGACTGCTCGGTGTCGGCATGGGCGCCCTCGGCGCCGCGCTGCTCGCGTACCTCGGCGGCGAGCGGCTCTTGGGTTACGCCTCCTTGACTGAGCGGACGGCGACGGTCCTGTTCGGCGTCTTGCTCGTCTTCACGGGGCTGCAACTCGTGACGCTAGGTTTACTGGCCGAACTCCAGGCTCGGACTTACCATGAGTCCCAGGGCAAGCCTATTTTTGTCGTCCGCGAGGTCCTCGAGGCCGAATCACCCGAGTAATTGCTGCTACGATGTGGGCCGCGCCCCACTGGAGAGATATTGATGACGCGACGCCTGCTGTCCGTGCTGGTTCTGATCTCGGTCGTCGGTAGCGCTTCAGCCGCCTGGGCCCAGACCCCTGCGGCGCCGGCCAGCCCGGCCAATAATCAGTCGACCGCCGCGCCCATTGTCAATCTGTGGTACATCGGCGGAGCCATCGGCGCCGGCATCGTGGACACCGTCAGCCCCGAGGGCAATATCGAAGTGGGCATGCGCGTCTGGAAGAACCTCGACCTCATGATCGAGGGCGGGTATGCCGGCGACCTCGCGACGCGTCTCGAGAAGGACCACGCCAACACGATCGCCGGAGTGCTCCAAGCCTCGCAGGGGGGCACGGCGACGGGGACCGTGAGCGTGCCGAGCAGCTCCGCAGCGCTCGGGGCCCGGTGGGTCTTCGAATCGACCGGCCGTTACCGCCCATACGTGCTGCTCAGCTTCGGCGGGGCGTCGGTCGATATCAAGCCCAAGTTCACGCTCAATGGTGCTGATGTGACGGGTTCGATCGGCAACTTTGGCGTCACCCTTGGCAGTGACTTGACCGGCAGTTATCGCCCGTCGGCCGTTGGCGGTGGCGTCGGCGTGCTCATGCCGTTCGGCCCGCGATGGTACTTCGACGGGAGTATCCGCCTTCTCAGCGTGAACACCGTCGGCCAACGGACCAATTTGAGTCGCATCACCGTCGGGATGGGACGCCGCTTCTAGGGTAGAATCAGCGCGCGCCTGAACGGGGCAGGGCGCCTTCCTCGTACGACGTGGCGGATGATGTGAGCGGAAGGTCCCCCCTTTCGCGCGAGCCGCGTCATTGCAGAGTTGTCGTGGAGCGTTTTATCATCTTCGGCGCTGGTGTGCCGAATCAGGGATTCCAATGGCCATGAACCGCCTCCGTATGACCCTGGCTGCCGCGATCGGCGTAGTCGCCATGGCCGTCGCGTGCTCGTCTCCTAGCCCGAACGCGCCGTCGGTGAGCTTCGCCACGCCGAACGCCCAGACCCCGTCGAATAACTCGATCTTCAACTACGCCGCGCAGCCCTTGTCCCTGAAGATCTTGAACGCCACGAAAACAGGGCCAGCGACGACGACCTACTCCGTTGAAGTCGCCAGCGACTCCGGGTTCACCAACAAGGTGTTCACCAAGGACGGGATCGCCGAAGACCCGTCCGGCGCGACGACCTTCTCGATCGGGGTGCTCAACGGCAACACGGCCTACTTCTGGCATTCGCGCGCCGTCGTCAACAACGTGGCGGGCATCTTCTCGGCCACCCAGTCGTTCTTCATCAATCCGCAGATCACGATTCAGGCGCCGGTCGTCCTCACGCCGGCGAACGGCTCGAGTGCGGTCGGCACCGCGCCCACGTTTACCACCAACGACGCGTCGACGAGCGGACCGGTGGGCACGCTCTTCTACAATTTCCAGATCGCCAACGCGTCGTCGTTCGCCGCGAGCTCGATCGTGGCCACGGGCGTGATTCAGGAGCAGCCGGGCCAGACGTCCTACACGCCCTCGACCAACCTCGGGGCCGGAGGCTACTACTGGCGCGTGCAGGCGCAAGACCTGACGAACAACATCGCGTCCCCGTTCTCGACGGTGGCGTCCTTCAACGTCGTGCCCTTCGATATGACGCAGGCCACGATCCTCGACAACCCTCCGAACGAGGGCAGTTGGCCGGTGAACACGTCGATCACGAGTATCGTCTTCACCCCGATTTCCTTCGAGGTCGACTTCGACAAGCGGATGAGCCCTGACAGGTGGCCCGACTTTCCGTTCGGCGACGGCACGATTCAATACACGTTGGGCATGTGCGTCAACCCGGGCGGCGCCGGTCAGTGGTACTGTTCAGCCGTCGTCCTGTTCTGGTTTGGCCGCGACCTCGATGCGTCAACGCCGCCAGAATATGTCGGCCAAAACTGGTTCTACGACGCTCGTTGGGCGCCGATTATCGGGTATCAGCCGCAGCCCGGCGAGACCGTCGGACTCTTCGTCGTCCAGGGTCCCCAGCGAGATGGGAGCGACCCGACCGTGCTGTTCCGATCCAACGTCGCCTTCACGCCCTGGCTGACCAACTACGTCCTCCAGACGGGCGCGTCGAGCGCCAAGCGAATCAAGCGATGAGCGGGCGCCGTCGCCGCTGACGGCCGCGACGTGCATCGGGAGTACGACGACCTCAGTGACGCCCTCGCATGCTGACTAAGCCCCAGAACGGGGTACCTGCGCCGATAGGGCGTTTGGCGTGGCGACTGGTCGGAACCTGCGGTGAGGCTGCCGCCATCCTGACCTGGCTTCTCCTCGTGCTGAGGGATCAGTACGGCATCGCGTCGCTGCAGGCGTACGACCAGGTCACCCTCGATGCGCTCTTTCTGACCGCGATTGCCGGCACAGCCCTCGCCCGGGCGCTCAATCGCCGCAGCGCTTCCGCCGGCCGGTTGTTGGTGGCCCGGTTGGTGCTTCTCTGCGTCGTGACGGTCCTGGCCGTTGTGGGCGCCGAATACCTCGCGCGCTTTGAGTTTCGCCGCGCTCGCACGAGCGGCAATGCCGGAGACTACATCGCGCAAAGCGGCCGGTGGTCACCCGGGCCGTCCAACAGCCTCGGGTTCCGCGAGCGCGAGATCCCGCCCAAATCTGCCGCCCGTTATCGCATTGCCGTCATCGGCGACTCGTTCACGTGGGGCCAAGGCATCGAGCGGAACGAGCGCTACTCGAATCTCCTCGAGCAGATGCTCGGGCCTGGGTACGAGGTGTTCAATTTCGCCATTCCAGGCGACAACATGCCTGAACACCTCACCCGGTTGACGTCGGCGCTGTCCGTGTCGCCCGATTTCGTGCTCCTGGAGCTCTACATCAACGACTGGGAGACGCCGGAGATGAAGCGGCCGCACGCCTATCCGCTCCTGCCCACATCACTCGACAGTCGCCTGGAGCAGTCGTCACAGCTGTACGTCCTGATTCGGGACCAGTGGGGCAACCTGCAGGAGCGAGTCGGCCTCTCAGAGAGCTACGACCACTACATGGAGCGAAATCTTCGCGATCCGCTGGCGCCGAATTCCCGTGAAGCGTCCGCACAACTCTTCGAGTTCTTCGATCGTGCGCGTGCGGCTGGTGTGCCCGCCGGCGAGATCCTGTTCCCGGCGACTGACGAGCTCGGCCCACACTATTCCTTCGGCTACTTGCACGAGCGCGTGCGACAGACCTGTGCGGCTGAACAGGTGCCGTGCCTGGATCTCTTGCCGGTGTTCTCGACCTTCCCCAACCCCCGAGGCCTGTGGGTCAGCCCGTTCGACGCCCATCCGAACGCCATCGCCAATCGCCGCGCGGCCGACGCCATCCTGCAGACGTTCGGCCCCCTCTGGCGGCGCTGAGCCCAGGTATCGACCACCTCACCGCGCCGGCACGTCCTCGCCGCGGGCGGTCGTCATCCACACTCGGCGTAGCCCGATGACGAGCAGGGCGAGCGTCAGCGCCTCGCCCAGGACGGTGGCCCAGGCGGCGCCATCTCGTCCGTACCGGGGAATGAGCCAGAGGTTCAGCGCGGTGTTCGCTACGACGCCGATGACGGTCGTCGTGAGCAGCAGGCGTTGCTCGAAGACGGAGATCGCCGTGGCGTGCAGGAGCCAGATGGCAAACACGAAGATCAAGCCGCCGTCGAGAATCCTCAGAGCCGACACCGAAGCGATCGCATCCCGCCCGAATACCAGCACGAGCCCCCAGGGCGCGCCAATCCACACCAGAGCGCCGAGCACGATCGCGAGAACCGTCGTCAGACACAGGCCTTGCCGGACCAGGCGCGCGTGGGCCTGGCGGTCGACCGCCCACAGATGCGAGAGCCTCGGGGTCAGCACCGACGCCAGGATCGCCGGCGCGTACGTCACGCCCTCGTAAATCTTGTAAGCGAAAGTGTAGAAGGCGACTTCACTCACGCCGCGCATCGCGCCCAGCAGCAACGTATCGACGTAGTTGTAGAGGTTGAGCACGATGAGAAACGCACCCATCGGAAGCGCGTTCACCTGCAACTCTCGCCAGAGATCCATCTCGAAGGCCGGCTGCGGCAGCCCCACCTGCCGATGCGTCAGCGCAAATCCGCCGGCCACCGTCACAACGCGCGCGCCGACAAACGCCAGGCCGAGCCCGATGAGACCCGTACCGGAAAAGAGCGCTAAACCGACCGCCGCCAGCAGGACGACCCGATCGCCAACCACGACGAGGCTTTCGTCGCCGAATCGTTCGAGTCCCAGGAGCACGCCCCGGATCGTCATCAGGTACGAGCGCAGAACGGCGCCCACGAGCATCAGGAGACACGTCAGGCGCAGGTCCGAGTCGGACCAGCAGACGAACGCCACTCCGCCGAGGACAACGAACATGATGACGCCCGGCATCGCCTTGAGCGCCAGCGTGTTTTGAAAGATTCGTCGGGCGCTCTCCGGATCTCGGGCGATCGATCGAATCGTGACCTGGTGGATGCCGAAATCCATCAGCGCCTCGCCGATGGTGGCAAGACTCAAGGCCCAGGAGAATGCGCCGAAGACCTCGATCCCGAGCACCCACTTGATCAGCATGACCACGAGCAGAAGGAGTCCCGCGCTGCCCGCCGAGAGCGTGGCATAGACGACGTTTCTGGGCTGGACGCGGCGGTCGGGCGCGCTCATCGCGTCAGGCGGTCCAGAATCTCGGCGAAGCGACCCAGGACCCTGGCCTCGTCGAATTGGGCGCCGGTCTCGCGGGCGCGGGATGCCAGGCGTGCTCGAAGCGCGGAATCCTGAACGAGCCGCGTGATGGCGTCGCCCAGCGCCCGAATGTCTTTCGGCGGCACGAGCAAGCCGTTCTCGCCATGCACGACGAAATCACGATAGCCGCCGGTGTCCGTCACAATCACCGGCAGTCCGGCCGCCATTTCCTCCGCCGCCGCGAGCCCCATGGCCTCGAAGTGCGACGGCTGCACGCCGAAGTCCGCCGCCTTCAGCCAGGCGGCCACCTCGTCTGGTGGCAGACCACCCACGAGCCGGAACGACGACGTGATGCGGCTCTCGCGCGCGATGCGCGTGACGTTCCCGCTGACGTCCCAGTCGTGACCGGTCATCGGCGGTCCGATGAAGGCCACCGTCGCCCGGGGTTCGACCGTCGCCCAAGCGGTGGCGAGCTCGACGGCGCCCTTCTCGCGGCTCAGCCGGCCAACGAAGACCGCGAGCACCTCGTCGTCGCCTACCTGGAGCAAGGCCCGAATCCGCCGACGCTCGTCAGGTGTGGCCGGCGAGAAGCGCTCCGTATCGACAGGATTCGGCACGTAGTGCACGCGTTCGGCGGGCACGCCGGCGGAGAGCGCCTCCCGTTCGATCGCCCGCGAGATGCACGCCAGCGCGTTCGTGCGACGGTAGAGCAGGGATCCCATTCGCCGAAGCACGCTCCCGGACAGGACGCCCTCGGTTTGGGCATAGAACAGGACCGGCGCGTGGGTCAACACCCGCGCTGCCAACGCGGCAAGGCCGATCCCGCGGTAGTCGACGCAGCACACCACGTCGATCGCCTGACGCTCTTCGCGAAGGACACGAAACACACTCGGCGCGAACCGCCACTTGCCACCTGGCGTTCGCGGTCCCACAGGAGGCAGGCGCCTCACGCGGACGCCGCCGACCGTCTCCTCGGGGGCGTGAGCGGCAGACGTCAGCTTGGTGAAGACCGTCACCTCGTGGCCGCGTCGCTGCAAGAACATCGCGACGCGCTCGGCGGCCGACTCGGCTCCGCCGAGCACCGGCCGATAGTAGGTCGTGACGACCGCGATTCGCGCGAGAGGTTTCACGAGATGAGGTGCCGGGCGACGCGCCAATAAAGATGCAGCCAGACGTCGTACAGGCCCTTCGCCGCGCGCCCGATGGGCCCGCCGACCAGATCCGCTCGCACGACCAGCGGCGCGTCGAGCAGCAAGTCTCGATCGCGCACCACCCGCATCGTTTGAAACGCGCGTCGATCGCGCGGTAGCGTGGGCATCCACGACCACAGTCCCCGCACGGCCGTCCACCAGGCCCCAAGGTGCCCTTTGGCCGTGAGCACGCCGAGTTGGATGACCTCGTGCAGGGCGAGCGCCGGCGCAAGGACGATCAGCGTGCGCGCCTCGTAGTTCTTGAGCAGGAAATGCCAGCGGTTTCGAATCTGGCAGGGGAACAGCCACGCGGTTCGCGGGCGGCTGCGATGCGCCACGATGGCCCGCGGTTCCTCGACGAGGCGGCAGCCGGCCATGCGAAGACGATGACAGAAGTCCCCGTCTTCCTTGCCGATGAAGTACCGGTCGTCCCACAGGCCGATCGCGTGCGCGACCTTCACGTCGATGAGGAGGGCCACGCCCGGCGCGGCGCCGATGTCCCATCGCTCGCTTCCGCGCTCGACGAGCGGCCGATCGAGCCACGGGTTGATGGCCTCGCAGATGTAGTGCAGGCCGCCGCCGGCATACTGAATGAGCGACTTGTCGTGGGCGTGCACGACGACGGGTGTCACCGTGCCCACGCGAGCGGCCGGATCCAGCGCCTCGCGAAGATAGCGCGGGGCATCGGGCTCGAGAAAAGCGTCGGCATCCAGGAGCAGGAGATACGGCCGCGTGCAGGCTCTCAGCGCCCAGTTACGCCCCGGATCGGGACCGACGTTCCCATCGAGTGATCGGACGGTCACGCCGGGCCACTCGCTGGCGAGCCAGGTCACGGTGTCGTCCGTGCTCCCGACGTTGTAGATGAAGATCCGATCCGGCGCCGCGCCGGAGGCGCTGAGACAGGACAACAGTTGCGGCAGCGTGGGCCGCCCGTTATGCGAGACAACCGCCACCTCGACGTCGTCCGGAAAGGCGAGCGGGACTAGAGCGGCAGTCGTCATCCGGGCAGGACAAGGGTGCGACGCCCGCGGCCGGGCAACGCGAAGATGTGGCGGCCGTTCAGGCGCTTCAGGAAGAAGGGATCATCGCCGGCCGCGACGGCAAAGCGTCCGCCCCAGCGATTCGCGAACGCAGACGCGAACCCCAGCCGTTCCAGGGCTCGTCGGGTCCGCGGGCCGCTCACCCCCCACGGCAGGCACACATGGCGAACGGGCGTGCCAAGACGCGTCTGCAAGTCGTCGCGTGCGTCCCGCAGCTCGCGGTGGATCTCGGCGTCCTGATCCGCTTCCGTCTCCCAGCGTCCGGCGACGCGCGCGACGAGCCCGCCAGATCCCTTGGAACCGGACGCCAAGGCCTCGGCTCGGGCGCAGGCGTCAGGATCCGGAAAGAAACGACGGCCCTCGGACATCCGCGACCGTCGCGGGAAAAGAGGGTAGCCGGTGCGATCGGCCTCGAGGAATTCGGGTGGCCCCCCCGCGTCAAGACGCGGGTGGTTCAAACGAGGCTCGTCGGCAAACGCGGGTCCGACTGCGCCAAGGACCCGGTCGCCCGTGAACATCATGGAGTGCGACCACGTGTGCGATTGGACGTCGACTCGCCCGGAGGCGGCAAGCGCCCTCAGCTCGGGCCAGGTCACAAAGGGCTGGGCCGCCCGATCGGCGTCGGCCGCATCGACAGCCGCTGCCTCGATTGTCGGCCGTACCGCCTTCGCATCGGTGAGACGCCCCGGAATCGCATAGGCCACCGCCCGCAGGTCGTACTTGCGAAGGAGAGGCTCAACCACCAGCCACAAGCTGGCCCAGGCGTCGTCGAAAGCCAGCATGACGGTCCGGTCACCGGGGTAGACGCCCTCTCGAACGAATCGAGCCGCGTCGTCTGACACCACCGTCCGATAGCCGTTCTCGACGAGGTAGCAGCACACCGGTTCGAAGACGTCAACAGTCGTCGCGTGGAAGTGGAAGACGGGAAGGATCCGGCCCGCCCGAAGGCCAAGCAGAAACCCCGGATACCGGCCGGCCGCGAAATCGATGACGCCACGAAGGCGTCCGCCGCGCTCGTCGAAGGGCGCTCCCGTAGCCGCGTGCCGCATCGGTCGCCGGCCAGCATACCACCCCGAAAAGCGGCGGAAAAACTCGATGTTATAATCGCGCCGCTCCGCATACCTGTGCGGAGCTCGAGGACCTGCCTGCACGTGCCGACGCCATCGACGAGTCTCGCGCCACCGTCGTGGCGCGAATGGCTTCTCGTCATCTTCTTCGGCGTTGCCATCACGACCTTCATCACCTGGCCGATGGTGCCGCACCTCGGCTCGGTCGGCCGTCTCGACAGCGGCGACGGGCGGCTGAGCATCTGGAATATCGGCTGGGTCGATCACGCGATCCTCACCGATCCGGCGCACCTGCTCGACGCGAACATCTTTTGGCCGCATCGAGGCACGCTGGCGTACTCGGAGATGAATCTCGTCGCGGGCGTCCTGGGGCTGCCCGCCTACGCCTTCACGCACAACGCCGTCGCCGCGCACAACCTGGCGGTCCTGACAGCGCTGCTGCTGTCAATGATTTGCACGTGGCTGCTCGTCAGGCGCTTGACGCAGTCGAGCGGCGCGGGTTTCGTGTCAGCGATCCTGTTCACGTTCTGTTCGTACATGCAGGGGCACACCGCCCACGTGCAATTGCTGATGATCTTTGTCGTGCCACTCGTGATGCTCGCCTTTCACTGGTTGCGCGAGCGCCCGACCGCGTGGCGATCGATGCTTCTGGGCGGAGCCCTCGCCACGGCCGGCCTGGCCTGCGGGTACTACGGCATCTACGGCGGCCTCCTGCTGGGTTTTGCCGCCGTGGTGTTTGCCAAGAAGGACTGGCGATACTGGCTGGCGCTCGTTGGCGCAGCGGCGACCGCGGTCGTGCTGGTCGTGCCGTTCGTGCTTCCGTACCAGCGCGCGCGCGAAGCAACCGGCGCTGAGCCGGATCGCACCAGCCCTGACCAGCAGATTTCGGCGAACTTTGAGGACTACACCTCCTCCCCGACAGCCCTCGAGAACACGCTGGTGCCGATCCACTGGCCGGACTTTCCTCATGAGTTCCTGTCGCCCGGTCCCGTGCTCCTGGGGCTCCTCGTCCTGGCGATGGCGGGCGGAAGAAGTCGCGGCATCGGGCGGCCCGCCGACCTGTCGGACCAGCGCGCGCGATGGGGTTATCTCGCGATCACGGCGCTCGTCGTCTGGGCGTCCTTCGGCCCCTCGCTCGGCCTGTACGCGCTCCTCATGGACGTGATTCCTGGCATGAGCTATCTGCGCGCGCCCTGCCGCCTCGGCGTCGACGTCGCGCTCGGCCTCGCCGTGGTCGGCGGGTTCGGCGCGCGACGCCTGGTCGCCGGGCGCGTGTGGGTGCTCGTAGTCCTCATGATCGTCTGCAGTGTGGATCGATTCGCGGGCGGTCTGAATCCATTCGTCGGGTGGCCGCTCGCGGCCGAGCCTATTCCGAAGGTGTACCGCGTCCTCGCCACGCTGCCACAAGGTGTGGTCGTGGACTTTTTTTTCCCGTACGTGAGGAACGACCTGCATCGCCATACGCGGCCGATGTACTACTCGACGGCCGACTGGATGCCACGCGTGAACGGCTACAGCGATATCCTGCCGCAGGACTTCCTCGACCTCGCCGCGCCGATCAACGATTTTCCGGCGCTCTCGTCGTTTCCGCTGATGCACCGCTACAACGTCCGATACGTCGTGTGGCGGCTCGTGGACTACAAGCGGGACACGGCGACGTTCGACGCGCTCGTCAGCCGCTTTCCCCCGGCGGCGCCGTACATCAGACCGATTTACAAGGACGACGAGGCCTGGCTGTATGAAATCGTCGCCTGGCCCCCCGAGGCCAAGAGGTGACCGGCGCCACGCGAGCGGTCGTGCTCGCAGCGGTCGTCCTGGTCGCGACGGCCGCCGCGCGCTGGCTTGACCCCCTGACCGCCATCGGCGACATCAAGAGCGACGAGGCGACGTACGTCTCGATGGCGCTGAGCGTCGTCCACGACGGCGACCTGACCTTCGAGAAAGCGGACCTCGATCGCTTTCTCGCGATTTATCCGCGCGGGCCCGAAGGCATCTTTCTGAAGCGGGCGTACGCGGTTCGCCCGATCGTCGAGGCGCGCTGGCCGTTCCTCTCGCTGGCATCCACGCCGGTCCCGACCACGACCCGCCTGGCGTACGGCAAAGCGTTCATCTACCCGGTCATGGCGGCGCTGTTCGTCGCCATCGGCGGCGTCGGTGGATTGCTCGTGTTCAACCTGGTGCTCCTGGCGATCAGCCTGGCATGCGCTGTGAGGTTTTGTCAGGCGCAATGCGGTCGGGTGACCGGTGCGCTCTTGGGCACCGCGTTCATTGGGGCGTCGATCGTGCCGGTGTACGGCGTGTTCCTGATGCCAGAGATCTTCAACTTCGCGTTGGTGTTCGGCGCCTACTTTCTCTGGCTCTACAAAGAGGTCGCGCCGCCGACGGCCTGGCGCGTCTGGCGGCGGCCGGCAACTGATCTGGCGGCCGGCGTGCTCCTGGGCCTGGCAACTTACTCCAAGCCCAGCCACGTCCTGCTCGTCGGGCCCCTCGTGCTCGTCGCGCTAATCGGCAAGCGTTGGCGGCATGCGGCGGCAATCGCGCTCGTGGCGGGCGCCACCACCGGCGGGTTCTTCACGGCGCAGATGTTCGTGACCGGCGAAGCCAACTATCAGGGCGCGGAGACCGCGGACGGCCGCAAATCGTTTTACGACGCCTTTCCCTTTGACGCCAAAGGCACGACGTTTGACGCCTACCCCTTCGAGAGCGTGACGAACGACACGGGCAGCGTTAACACCACCACGACCGACGTCTTCGTGCGCTTGTTGCCGCGCAACATCTGGTACTTTTTCGCCGGCCGTGACGCGGGCCTCGTCCCGTTTTTCTTTCCCGGCGTCGCCATTCTGGTCCTCTGGCTCGTGCGGTGGCGCCGGGCGCGCGCCTGGCAGGTCGCGACGATGCTGGCCTGGGCCGCGTCAATCCTCGTCTTCCTGGTCTTCACGCCGTACACGTGGAACGGTGCGGGCGGCGCATCGGGCAACCGCTACTTCTTGAGTACGTATCCCACGATGCTGTTTCTCGTGCCGTCGGCGACCGGCCTGTTGGCCAGTATCGTCGCCACGGCGGTGGGCGTGGCGTTCACCGGTGCGATGGTCGCCTCGCCGGTGAAGGAAGCACGGAGGCCTTGGCTGGGCGTCGAGGGCGCGCCATTCCGTTGGCTCCCGGTGGAGCTGACCCTCGTCAACCAGTTGCCCGTCGATCTCCTGCTCGGACAGCGCGCCCATGTGCCTTTCCAGCAAGATCCTCTGGTGCTGTTCGACTACATGGACCAGAACACCTACTTCGCCGAAGGCGACGGACTATGGATCGCCGGCCACGCCGTGACGGACATCCTGATCCGGACGGAGCAACCGATCCTGAAGCTGACGCTCACCATCACCGCCAAGTACGTGCCCAATGACGTGACGGCGACGCTCAACGGCCACACCGAACGCGCCTCGATCGAGCCGGGCAAAACCGCGACCCTGACCTTCACGCCGCGGCCCGGCGTCTGGGCGCATGCCAGCTACGGAATCGTCCTGCACTTGACGACAACACGAGGGTTTGTCCCGAGCAAGGTCGGCGAAAGCCCTGGGCCGGGCCAGCAGCCCGACACCCGAAACCTTGGCGTCTTCATCCGACCGAGGTTTGTTGTCGCCGAGCCCCCGCCGGGCGGATGAGGTAGGCGATCGCCCCGGAGGTCGAAAACAGGGCGATGAGTCCATAGCTGGTGAGCGACAGCGCGGTCGCCGAAGCGTCCGACACGCCCAGCCGGGACAAATAGAGCACGAACGTCGCCTCGCGCAGTCCTAGGCCGTTCACGGAGATCGGCAGCATCAGCACAACAAAAGACAGGGGCACGACGATCGCGAGGTGCCACAGCGGCACCTCCATATGGAGCCCCCGCGCAATCGCCGCGTAAAACAGCACGAGCAGCGCCTGGACGCAGATCGACCCGCAGAGGCCGGCCGCCAGGGCGTCTGGGGCACCTCGAAACCTCGCCATCGCCGCGTGCAACCGCTCGAGCCGCTCGTCGAACCACTCGGGATGCAACCGACGCGCGGGACTGAGGAGCCGCCCCACGCCTTGCGGCATGAGAATCGCCCAACCAGCCACCGCAACCACGACCGCCAGACCCGCCCAGAGGAGGCCGGGGCCAATCGGGCCCATCGTCGGACTGATCCAGGCGGTGACGCTCGCACCAATAGCCGCCACGAATCCGAGGCCAAGCAGCCCGATCCCGCGGTCGGCCAGTACCACGATGGCCGCCAGCGTGGTCGAGCCGGCCCGACGGGCGCTGTCCCCAATGCGAATCACGTCCCCGCCGATGTTCGACGGTAGGAAGTTGTTGAAGAACGTCGCGACGAGGTACGAGTTGAGGAGCGCGCCGAAGGGCATGACGATGCCTTGGGCACGGACCAGCAGACCCCATCGCCAGGCGCTGACCAGAATCTGAAGCAGGAAAACAGCAAGCGCGGCGAGGAGCCACGGAACTGACGCGTTGCGGGCCGCGGTCACCGTCGGACCGAAATTGCGCCGGAGCACGAGATAGAGCAGGCCGGCGCTGACAGCAATCTTCAGGATCCAGATTGCCGCTTGACGACCCAAATGGTGGGGCCCGGACGGCGCATTGTCAGTCATGAAGGAGGATCGGGCTCCGTCAGGCGCAGGCGGCGTAGTGTACCATGTAGCGCTCGCGATCCTCCCGCCCGGCGGGCCTCGACGGCATGCACATCCTCATGATCGCGCCGGAGCCCTTCTTCGAGCCCCGGGGCACGCCCTTCTCAGAATTTCATCGCATCCGCGCCCTGACAGCTCTCGGGCATACCGTCGATCTCGTGACGTACCCATTCGGCCATGATGTGACCCTCCCGGGGCTGAGGATCGTCCGCTGTCTTCGGCCGCTGTTCATGCGTCGTGTGGGCATCGGTCCCTCCTGGAAGAAAGTCCCGCTCGACGTCGCCCTTGCGTTGACCGCCACGCGCCTCGCGATCACGCGCCGCTACGACGCCGTCCATTCGCACGAAGAGGGAGGTGGCATCGGCGTTGTCCTCGCGCGGCTGCGCCGAGTGCCGCACCTGTACGACATGCACTCGAGTCTGCCACAGCAGGTCGCCAACTTCGGCTACGGCGAGCGCACGTGGCTGTCGACGGCACTCGGCTGGCTCGAGCGCATGATGATCCGGAACTCGAAGGTCGTCATCGTGATCTGTCAAGCGCTCGAGACGACCGTCCGAGGGGTCGATGAGGGTGTGCCGACCGTACTCATTGAGAACGCGCCTGGCTCCGGTGAGGCGCCAACGAGCGGAGCAGGCGCGCCGATCCGCACGAGCCTCGGCCTTGGCGCGAGCGACCCAATCGTGCTCTATACGGGCACTTTCGAGAGCTACCAGGGGCTCGACCTCCTGTACGCGGCGATGGTCCCAGTGACGAAGGTCAGGCCTGACGCCCGTCTCGTCATGGTGGGCGGCGAACCGGCGCAAGTCGAGGATGCGCGCGGCCGCGTCCGCGCCCTCGGACTCGCATCGGCCGTGATCTTCACGGGACAGCGTCCGGCCGACGAGATCCCAGCCTACCTCGATGCCGCAACCGTGCTCGCGTCGCCGCGATCGACCGGCACGAACACGCCGCTGAAGATCTATCAATATCTCCGCTCGGGGCGGCCAATCGTCGCCACCCGGCTGATGACACACACGCAGGTGCTATCGGACGACATGGCCTTTCTGACGGAGGCCACACCCGCTGCGTTCGGCGACGCGATCCTCGCGGCCCTGAGCGATCCGGCGCGCGCCAGCGCCGTCGGCGATCGAGCCCGGCAGGTGGCGGCCGCGCGGTACAGCGACGAAGCCTTCATGGCCAAGACTCGTTCGGCGATCGATCAACTCGCGCGAGGCAGCCGACGTGAAGTCGCTGGGAGGCTCGCGTGAACGACCGGCCCGGGGCCGGCCCGGACGGAACGCGCGGACACTACAGCTACGCACACTACGCTAATCGCGAGGTCGCTGAAGGCTTCGACGCGCTGCGCTTCGGGGGCCCGATCGGCCAATATCTGCTGAAGGTTCAGCAGGATCTGCTCCTGGGCGCAATCGCGCCGCCGGAGGGCCGTCGCGTGTTGGACGTCGGCACCGGCACGGGGCGCGCAGCCCTGGCCCTCGCTGCGGCTGGCGCGAACGTCACCGGAGTCGATGCGTCGCGGCAGATGCTCGACGTCGCCCGCGCACGGGCCGCCGAACGGAGATTGACCCCGACGTTCGAGGTCGCCGATGCTCAGGCCCTGCCGTTTGCCGATCGCAGTGTCGACGTCGCCGTCTGCTTCCGGCTCCTGATGCATGTGCCGGAGTGGCGACGCTGCGTCGGCGAACTCTGCCGCGTCTCGAGCTGGCGGGTGGTGCTCGACTTCCCGGCCCGCTCGAGCGTGGCGGCCCTCGAGAGCGCGGGGCGCAGGGTGGCTGCGGCTGCGGGCCGGACGACCGAGGCCTACATGGTACTGGCCGAGCGCGACGTGCGCGCGGCGCTCGCATCCGGCGGGTTTCGCGTGACGGCCGTGCATCGCCAGTTCGTGCTGCCGATCGCCTTGCACAAGAAGATCGGCTCGCTCGGCGTCACGATGGCCGTGGAGAGCGGACTCGGTGCGCTTGGCCTGCGCTGGTTGCTCGGGTCGCCCGTCACGATGGTGGCGGAGCGATGAATGCCTTGGTCACGGGCGGCACGGGCTTCACCGGTGGACATCTGGCGCGGTGGCTGCACGCACGCGGCGACACCGTCCGGGTCGTCGCCCGGGATCCGGCGCGTGCCGCGGATCTGACTGCGCTCGGCCTGGAGGTGGTGCAAGGTGACTTGACCGACCCCGCCAGCCTGCGCCGGGCCGCGAAGGACATGCACGTTGTCTACAACATCGCCGCCCTCTACCGCCGAGCGGGGCTGCCGGCCGCTGCCTATCGGGCGGTGAATGCCGTCGGCGTCGCGTCGGTCATCGAAGCCGCCGCGGCCGAGCGTGTTCGTCGCGTCGTCCATTGCAGCACGGTCGGCGTTCACGGACACATCGACGGCCCCCCAGCCAACGAAGACGCGCCGCTCAAGCCCGGCGACGTGTATCAGGAAACGAAACTCGAAGGCGAAAGACTCGGGCGGGAGGCCGCGCAGCGCCTCAACGTCGAGTTGGTCATTGCACGACCCTCCGGGATCTACGGCGCGGGCGACCGGCGGCTCTTCAAGCTCTTCGGCAAGGTCGCACAACGCCGATTCGTCCTGCTCGGGAACGGCCTGATCTCCTACCACCTCACGCATGTCGAGGACGTCTGCGAGGGCTTACGACTGTGCGCCACCGTGCCGGCGGCGGCCGGCCGCACCTATATCATCGCCGGTGCCGAAATCCCGACGCTTCGCCGGGTCATCGAACTCACGGCTGAGATTGCGAACGTGCCGCCGGGCCGACTGCGGCTGCCCGTGTGGCCAGTCTGGCTGGCCGGCGCGGCCTGCGAAGCCGTGTGCACCCCGCTCGGCCTCTCGCCGCCGCTCTATCGACGCCGTGTAGACTTCTTTACGAAGAGCCGGGCGTTCGATATCAGTCGGGCGCGCCGCGAACTGGCCTTCGAACCTCTCGTGCAGCTTCGCGACGGGATCGCGCGCACCCTGGAGTGGTACCGTGAACAACGCTGGATCTGACACGCCGCCACGGACGATCGCGCGCGCACAGGATCAGCTCTTCCGCCAGCCGGGTGGCGCCGGCGCGAAATACCGCGCGCTCGTGGTTGGGCGCCCAGGACTCGCCGCGTTGCTGAAGTACGAACTGATCCTGCTCATCGCGCAGCCCGTTCCAGGTGCGCTCGGTCTGGTGCTCCGGCGCACGATGTACCGATGGCTACTCGGCAGCTGCGGCCGCAACGTCGTGTTCGGACAGAACGTCACGCTCCGTCACCCCCACAAAATCCACGTCGGAGACGACGTCGTGATCGACGACCAGTGCCTGCTCGACGCGAAAGGGGACGACAATCGCGGCATCCGGATTGGCAGCGGCGTCTTCATCGGGCGAAACACGATCCTCTCGTGCAAGAACGGCGACATCACGCTCGATGACGGCGCGAACGTCGGATTCAACTGCGAAATTTTCTCGGCAGGCGATGTGCGGGTGGGGAAGGACACGCTCCTGGCCGCCTATGCCTACTTGGTTGGCGGGGATCATGACTTCAGCGACCGGTCGCTCGCGGTGACCGACCAGCCGCGCCAGGGACGAGGCATCGTCGTCGGGGCCGGCGCCTGGATTGGAGCGGGCGCGACCGTGCTCGACGGCGTGACGGTAGGCGACCGTGCCATCGTCGGAGCGGGCGCGGTCGTCCGCGAGGCGGTCCCGGCCGGCGCGACGGCCGTCGGCGTCCCCGCGCGCCTGGTGGCGAGCGAAGAGCCCACCTAGGGATGGCTCGAATCGCCGTCGTCACCGCTGCGCCCCCCCTGAGTGAGGGCGGCCACCTCGTGCTCGCCCGCGTCCTGGTGCGGGCCCTCGAGGAAGCCGGGCACCAGGCTGGCCTCATCACGACGGCGTCCAACCGCTTTGGTCGACAGGCGACCGCGTATCTCGCCAACTGGTGCACGGACGTCGGCGAGACCGGCTCAGGTGACCGTATCGATCAGGTCATCACGACACGGTTTCCCAGTTTCGCAGTTCGGCATCCGAAGCAGGTGAGTTGGCTCAACCATACGATGCGCGAGTACTACGATCTCTGGGACGACTTCTCGACAGGGCTCTCGCCTCGAGGCCGGCTCAAGGAATCGGTACGCCGACGTCTCGTGCACGCCGCCGACACGTATTGCTTCAACCATCACGTCAAGAGTCTCTTCGCGATATCTTCGACAGTGGCTGGGCGGCTGAAGCGCTGGAACGGCGTCACGGCCGACGTGCTGCATCCGCCGGCGCCGCCCCGGCCGTACCGATGTGACGGGTACGGCGATTTCCTGTTCTTCCCTTCTCGTCTCACGGCGCTGAAGCGGGCCGACCTCGCGATTCGAGCCCTCGCTGAGCCGGTCGCGCGAGAATTGAGGCTCGTCATTGGCGGAGATGGACCGGAGCGCGTGCGGCTCCGCGCGTTGGTGCACGACCTCGGCTTGGACAGCCGTGTCACGTTTGCGGGATACGTCGACGACGCGGCGCTCGTCGATTATCTTGCGCGCTGCCGCGCGGTGGTCTTTGTGCCTCGTGACGAGGACTACGGCTTTGTCACGATCGAAGCGTTTGAGTCCGCGAAGGCGGTCATTACCTGCCACGACAGCGGCGGACCGACCGAGCTCGTGACCCCCGCGACCGGGTTCGTGGTCGAGCCGACGGCAGCGGGTGTCGCCGCGGCGGCCGCGTCGATCATGGCTGATCGCGACCTGGCTGAACGGTTAGGGCAACAAGCCAAGGAAAGCGCCGCGGGATTCACATGGGCGAACGTAGTCCGCAAACTGGTGCTCCCGTAGCGGGTGCCGACGGCCCGGTAGTCCTTTTTGACGGCCTCTGCCAGCTGTGTAGCGCGGTCGTTCAGTTTGCCATTCCTCGGGACCCGCGCGGGCGCCTTCGGTTCGCCGCCCTTCAGTCCGCCACGGCCGAACGGCTGCTCGGGCGAGTGCCGCTCGCCGGGCCGATCCCCGATAGCTTCGTCTTAATCGAGGATGGCAAACTGCTCGTACGCTCCTCGGCGGCGCTCCGCCTCGTACGGTACCTCGCAATGCCCTGGCCGCTCCTCACGGCGTTCGTCGTCGTGCCTCGGCCCCTGCGCGATTGGATCTACGATGCGGTCGCCCGCCGACGCTACCGCTGGTTCGGTACTCGGTCTGCGTGTTTCGTGCCGACGCCAGAGATCCGCGATCGATTCCTGGACCCGTCCTGATCTCATTCCCATTCACTCATTCGCGCATTGGCCCATTTGGAATGGTACGATGATGGACCGTGGGGTATCGCTCGCCGCTCGAAACCCGGCTGGCTAAACGCGCCACTCGTGCGATCGTTGAGTACGGCCTCATCGAGGACGGCGACCGCGTCATGGTCGGCCTGTCGGGTGGGAAGGACAGTTGGGCCCTGATCCAACTCCTCGACGTGCTTCAGGCACGGGCGCCCATTGACTTCTCAATCGTGGCTGTGAACATCAACTCCGGCTACACGAACTTCCGGCATGACCTCGTGACTCAAGCCTGTGCGGAGCGCGGCTGGGAGTGCCACGTCGAGCACACCACGATTGGCGCGGTCATGGATGACATCCTGGATGAGGGGGACACGCCGTGCTCGCTCTGCGCGCGGTTGCGCCGGGGCGTGCTCTACCGGATCGCGGATCAACTCGGCGCTACCAAGATTGCCCTTGGACACCATCTCGATGACTTCGTGGAGACGTTGCTCCTGAACTTGTTCTTTCAGGGCACGCTCAAGGCCATGCCCGCCCGCCTGATCTCGGACAATCGGCGGCACGTCGTCATCAGGCCGCTCGTCTACATCACTGAGGCCGAGGCGCGCGCCTACACCCAGGCCTGCGGGCTGCCGGTCATCGGGTGCTGCTGTCCCGCCTGCGGCGACTTGAGCCTGAAGCGTCAGCGCCTCAAGCGCCTCATCGCGGAACTGGAACTCGAGCACCCGGACATCAAGCACTCGATGCTCAAGGCGATCGCCAACGTCGTGCCGAGCCACCTCCTGGATCTCCGACTGAATCCAGGAGTCGACGCGGCCCTCACCATCGAGGAACCCAGGAACGACGCCGCGCCCCTGCGGTTTGGCAGTCCGTGCGACGTCCCTGGCGCGTGACCAGATGCGCTGCGTGGTCCAGCGCGTCACCGCCGCGTCCGTTGTCGTGGAGGGCCGGATCGTCGGCGAAATCGGAAGAGGTCTGGTGGCCATGATCGGTGTGGCGAACGGCGATGGCACAGCCGACATCGACTTTACCGCGTCGAAGATTAGAGGTCTTCGCGTATTCGAAGACGAGCAGAGGAAGATGAATCGGTCGGTCTTGGAAGCGGGCGGTGCCGTCCTGGCGATCTCACAGTTCACGCTGCTGGGAGATGCCCGCCGAGGTAGGCGGCCGGCGTTTGACGAAGCCGCGCCCCCGGCAGTCGCACGGCTGGCCTACGACGCGGTCGTGCAGGCGCTTCGGACGGCAGGCGTGCCCGTCGCGACCGGCGTCTTCCAGGCCAATATGGCGTTGACCCTGACAAACGACGGTCCCGTCACGATCTTGCTCGACAGCCGACGGACCTTTTGACCGGAGCAAGGAGCACCCGTGGGACGACACGTGAGATTCGGAGCGCTTTTCGCCATCATCGGCGCGCTATTGTGGCCAGCCTCTTCCGCGTGGGCGCAATCTCGGCCCCTGCAGACGGAAGATCCGGAAACCGTTGGCACCGGCATGGTGCTGGCGGAAGCCGGCAGCAACTACGAGCACAGCGAGACGTATCCTGCCTCAGGCCTGACCGGCAACCTCTGGCGAGTCGGCACGTTCGGCATCGACTTCGGCGTCGGGTCGATCGCGGAGATTCAAATCAAGGGTGGCGTGCAGGACGAGCTCTCGGTCACGAACCGGGCACCGGCGCCCCTGTCGAGCCTCTACACGTTCGCGGGCACGTCGACGC
>Ga0182024_10005591_pt1 | contig 28112 bp, 15 predicted proteins | sample P32metaG_FD_120480 | JGI IMG/M metagenome (GOLD analysis project Ga0182024, IMG submission 120480) | Permafrost microbial communities from Stordalen Mire, Sweden - P3-2 metaG (Illumina Assembly) | ecosystem: Environmental > Terrestrial > Soil > Wetlands > Permafrost | place: Sweden: Stordalen...
ATGATGAGCGTGGCGCCCGGAGCCAGGAATGCCGCGGCAGCCATTCGCAAAACGTCGGTCGATCCGCAACCAACCACAATTTGTTCCGGCTTAGTGATGTGGCCACCGCCGGAAATTGCTTCACGGTGATAGTCCGCCAAAGTTTTCAGGAAAGCGCCGGAATCGGCATAACGGCTGGTGTCTTTGGCTGCTTCTTGAAGGGCTGCGATCGCTTTCCGCGAGGCACCGTAGGCGTTTTCGTTGCGGTCCAGGCGGATTGGTTCCAGATGTTTCGGGAGAGTCTCCGAGGCCGGTAGAGATTCACCGGTATCCGCTGAGGCGGGCCGCGGCGCAAGCAAGGAGCTCGCAGCTATTCCCGCACCGAGTTGCTTCAGAAGATTTCTGCGATTCACGGTCATATGAATATTTGATAACAAGGATATCCTTCCGCGGTCAATTAGCGGAAAGAAGTAATTGTCGTGAGTCCAAAGAAAAAAGCCAACCGCTCCACGCGAGGTGGAGTGGTTGGCTGGCTTTGTTAATTTACCGTCAGAGTTAACTGTGTGGACGACAATTGCAGCGGTTTGCCACTCATGCTGGACGCCGTGGGCGTCAAAGTAAGTGTGTAGGTTCCTTTTTGTGTGCCGGTGCTGGTTGGAGGAGGAGTAATCGTTGAAACCCCGCCACTCGCGCAGCCGGCAAGACCGTACCCGGCGAGTACAAGAACCAGGAAGCCAGCAGCGTATGCGAGTCGCCCTGGCATTAAGCCGCCGCTGGGCTTGAGTTGACTCAGGAGGACCAGCACTGCCAGGCACATGCTCAATATCAGCAGCATCAGGTAACGCGAGGGAGGAGGATTCAACCGGCGGTCAGCATTGGGCACGAGCGAGGATTTCATAGTTGTGACCGTCACGTTCACCGAGGTGGGCGCGCCCGCCGTTAACTGGACGGGATTCGTGACAGTACATACGGTTGTGACAGGGGCGCCGGAACAGGCCATGTTTACTGGGCCGGAGTACCCGATACCTGCAGTGAGTTGCAACGTGTATTGGGCAGTTTGTCCGGCGGTAACCGCGGTGGTTAGAGCCGAGGACGGGCTCGTGACCGTGTATGCCGGGCTGGACGTGCCGTTAACCGTAAAGGACTGCGGCGAATTGGGAGCATCGTCTGTTATGGTAACCGTCTCCGTGCGAGTGCCCAACGCGAGAGGAGCGAAGGTCACCGAGATAGAGCAACTCGTATTGGGAGCGATGGGTGTACCGATGCAGGGATTTGAGGGATTGACGAACTCCGACACATTCGCGCCTCCGAACACCACACCGGAGATATGCAGCGGCGCGGTACCGGAGTTCGAAATCACGATGTTTGTCGAATTGCTAGCCGTTCCTTGAGTTCCCGCGACGGCCACCGAAGTCGGTGAAATAACGACGGCTGGAGCAGTTGGAGTCGAAGAAACGCCAGTTCCGCTAAGTGCAAAGGTCTGGGGACTGGCGGGCGCGTTGTCGGCGAGCTGCAGGTTCGCTTGACGCATTCCAACGGCGCTTGGGGTGAATGCAATGCCAATCGTGCAAGTTGCGTTGGCGGCCACCGCGCCGGTACAGGTATTGGAAGCTAGCGCGAAGTCGCTGGCGTTTGCTCCGGTGATGGTAACCCCAGTGATATTCAGAGTGGCGCTGCCACTGTTCGTCACGGTAACGATGACTGGCGGCTTGGTGGCGCCTTGTGTGGTGCTCGGCAGCATTATCGGACTGCTGGGCACAACGGTCACACCAGGTGTTCCTGGAGCGAGGCCGTTGCCGCTGAGGGCCAGAATCTGTGGGCTGCTGGAGGCGTCGTCCGTGAATTGCAAGTTGGCCAGACGCTCTCCTGTGCCACTGGGGGCAAAGGTGACTCCTACGGTGCAGGTAGCGTTGACGGCGATCGCAGCAGCGGTGCAAGTGTTGGACGCAATTCCAAAATCAGTGGGATTGGTACCAATAATAGTGACGCTGCTGATGTGAAGAGGTGCGCCGCCGCTGTTCGTGACCGTGATAGAAATTGGTGCGCTAGAAGTTCCGGTCGCAACGTCTGGAAAGTCGATGGGACTTGCCGGCGAAAAGCCGACAACCGGGATGGGGCCGAGAGTCCAAGTCAAAATGTTCTGCGTTGCGGTTAGACCACCCGTGCCGCCTGTAAATCCTGCATAAGCCGTAGTAGCGCCGACGGTTCCTGGAATGTCAATCGTCCAGGTGTGCGTAAACACTGCCTTGGTCACCGTGTCAGTGATGGTCATGGCCAAAGACACGCCGTCATAGAGCATGTGCACGTCGAAGATGTCACCGCTGTGCAGGTCTATCCCTGAGGCGGTCATGTCCACTGCCGGTATTGTGGGTAAAGCGCCGTTAATGTAGAGGCCTGTCGAGTCTATGCCCTCGCCAGAGTTGTCGTATAAGTCGAATTTCACAGCCACGCTTTTCGGTATTCTTCCCGTGCCGGTGGACATACTGGGACCATAACCCAGCGGACCGCCAGCGGCTCCGAGCGCTGCAGTGGAGTTGTTTTGAATCGCGAAGGTAATACCATCCGCAGTGAGTCCGGGGGTAATTTGAAAGGTGAAATCGGTAACGAAGTTTTGGACGTTCACGGGCGTGGCGTACCACGCGCTGGAAGCCTCAAACTCCTGGCCGTCGGTTAATTGCAAGACCGATTCATTGAGCTGTGCATTGCCGTTCAGCACCAGGGCTCCAGCGGTGAAGCCGGTGCCGAGTTGGACAGTGGGCCCCAAATTTTGGGCGATGGTAAAACCGTTAATGAAGGTTGCGCTTTGACCGTCGGCGTTGGTAACGATGACGTTGTGCCCGCCAAGAGTAGCGGTCGCGGCGACAACTAGATTTACGTTGATCTGCGTTGGAGAAACGAAGGTGCAGGTGTTGACGGTGCCGCCGAAATCAGAGTCGAAGTTGCATGTTGGCGCCGGCTGGAAATTCGTTCCAGTTAGAGTTATGGCGACGTTCGGAGTGCCTTGAAATACGGCATTGGGGGTTACTGCCGTCAGCGTTGGGGCGGGAAGCGCATTTCCGGCCACTACGCTAAATCCATTGGCGAGTGGCGCGGTTTGGGTATCGGTATCGGTGACTAAAATGTTGCGTGGTCCAACAGCCGCGTTGGCCAGAACATCCACGTTAGCAGTGAGCTGAGTAGCGGAATTGAATGTACAAGAGTTGACGTCGACTCCGGCGCCAAAGCTGCAAATGGGGTTCGGCAAGAAATTAGTGCCAGTGAGGATGACGTTCAGATTCGTTTGACCTTGCGCACCGTAAGCCGCGAGTGGGCCAATCATTGCGCTGGTAAGCGTAGGTGGCGGTGAAGTGGGCTTTACGATGATGGTGACCACCGGTGGATTGGGATCGGTGATGCCGGAGTTGTCGGTAACAGTCAGGGAGGCCTGGTAAGTACCGGGCGTAGAGAATGTCACTGCACCGGGAGTTTGCATGGAACTCTTCGCTGGCGTTCCACCGCGAATGGACCACCAATATGCAGCGATTGTTCCGGTGCCTGAAGCGGTTCCAATTCCGGCAAACGTAACCGTTTGTCCCTGATTGATATTCACCGTCGACGTAGTTGGACTAGTAATGGTTCCGGTGGGCGGAACGTCTGACGGCGCAGTGGAAAGCTGCACAAATTTTGCGATCGAAGGCACGCCTGCCTTGTTGATCAAAAACAACATGTAATAGCCTGGAGGCGCGATGTTTCCGTTCGGGGGACCGGTTACGTTCAAGACTCCGCTACCTGCGCTGGACACCAAGCCCACAAGACGCTGATCCATGTTGAACGCGTGGGTAACGGCGCCATCTTTCACTAAAACTACAGAGGCGATGTTTGCAGCATCCGGAGTTTGCACTTGAAAGGTCATGCCATAGCCAATTACAGAGGGAGTAACGCCCGTTATCGTTGGGCGCGTTGCGGAAGTGCCGTCGGGATTAAAGAGATAAGCCGGCGAATAAATCTCCACACTGGGTTCATACGTTCCCCGAACAGGATTTCCTCCCGCGACCCAAACGGTGGCATCCGGCAGCAGCAGTGCTACGGAATGATAAAGTCGCGGCACAGCATTGGCGCCCGCGGAAAGCATCTTGTTTGTAGCCGGATCGTAGAAATCTGCATTCAGGCTGGCGGTGCTGGTATCTTCGTCGTTCAGCGAACCTCCCACGGTGAGAACCTGGCCGTTGGGCAAAATAGAGGCGTTCATTTCAATGCGTGGCGCGGACATCGCCGGACCCTTGGTCCAGGCGGGAGTCGGGACAGAAAGATCGATAATCTCGGTGGTAGCTGTGGCGGGATTGCCTCCGCCAAAAATCATGACCCTCGGTGCGTAATTCGGAGGGGTCAGTGGGAGCAGCACCGACGATCCATAGGTTCGCGTTCCGCCATAGATGGTGGTAGCAATCACGTTGGACCAGGTGCTGGTGGCGGGGTCAAAAATTCGGGATTGCGTCGTTGAGCCGGAATAGAAAACCTTGCCGTTTGGCAAAACATGCAGGCGCGGATAGAGAGGCGGGGTCCAGGGGGCCACGACCGGCGGCGCCCATCCAGCACCTACGGTGTAGATTTCCGTTTGGGGGTTGGTGGCTCCTTTTTCGTCCAGCCCTGAAAATATCAGAACCCGCCCGTCGCCGAGCACCGTGCTGGTGGGGTACCAGCGGCCATGGGCCATGTCTTCCATGTCTACGAAATTGGGTTTCGGGCTGACGGCTGCAGGGTTGTAGATCGAGGTCCTGTTCCAGCCAAAGAAGGGGTCGTACTGAAGATTGCCGCCCATAATAAATGGACGACCATCTGGCAACACGATCATTCCATTGCAAAACATGTCCCAACTCTGCGTCTGACTGGCCATGGTATTTGTTGCGGGATCCCAAACCCCAACGCTGTAAATGCTCTCCGCGGGATAATTTCCGGAGCCGGACACCACCAATATCTTGCCGTTGGACAAGAGCGCCGTATGAATCGGATTAATAGGCATTTGCGTCGACACGGTTTGCCAAGCGCCCTGCACATTGGCTTGCGCGTGCGCTACGGGTGCGTAACAAGCAGCAGTCAGTGCCAGAGTCGCAACGAGGAGCGATGTGAGGGAAGGAAACGGTTTATGGCGAAGTTCTGAGCCACAGGTCGTTTGAATCGCGGGTTGAGGGGTAGCCTTACGGCCGGGGTGATACGTCACAAATGGCTCCTTGCGTCACCGGTAGTTTAAGCAGGCCGGCAATATGTTAAAAGATGCGAACTGCTTTCGTCCGAAGACCGAGACCCGTTACCTTCATCACTGCATCACCGGGGCCACCGTAAGTCTTTTATTTGCAGTGACTCACATTGAGAATTGTCCAGTCATTTTCCAGCTAAGGGAAAATGCGTCTCCTTGAAACCGACTCGCGTACTAAGCCGGTATAAACAACCGGTTTGGTGACTAATCTTGCCGGGGGGGGAATTCGTTTGAATGTGTGGAATGACCGTTTGAGGTGGGCGGAATAGAGGCAGGTGGGAATCGAAGCCGGAACTTCGTGAAAATCCTGATTTACGCGGGTAAACTACAAAGCGAAGTTGCGGGGCTGTAGCTCAGATGGATAGAGCATCGGTTTCCTAAACCGGTTGTCGCGAGTTCGAATCTCGCCAGCCCCACCATTACCAAAAACAATTACGTCCTAATAATAAGTACGCAGCGCAGGCATTAGAATTTGCGGCGCCGCGTATTGACGATCAGTCGACTTTCCGTGCCGCCGCAGCCATCAAATGAATTCAACGGCTAAACGGCGCCGAGTTTTTCGGCTACTGCTTGTCATAGACCGCGACGTAACTCGTCGAGTCCATACCCTTAGAGGTGATGGTCGTAACTTTACCGTCCTTCGAAACCTCCACTTTATTGTTGCCCACAACCTTGTCGCCCTTTTTCAGCGTTGCTTCGTAGGTGTTTGCATTGACGCGCTTGATGGCGACCATGTCAACGCCGCCGGGTGCGTTTCCGGTCATCGGATAATCTTTGCCGTCATACTTCACGATAAAACCATACGAAATAGAACTGCCGTCTGCCGCGGTTCCTGCGTAAGTGTATTTCACTGAATCGCCATCGGCCTCGACGGTGCGGGTCATTTCTTTCGGCATGGGCGTCCCGGTATATTTTGATTTCGCGACATTCAGCTTCCATCTTCCAACTAACGGGTTTGCCTGAGCAAAGACCTGCGCGGATGCCATGGCAGCGAGCATCACAACAACGACATATCCTAAAGCACGCTTCATAGATATACCTCTCTCTTGAGTTTTAATTTGATTTGGCCCGTTTTACTCACTCGCGGGGTAAACGTTGTAAGTGTTGAGACCGGGAAATTGCTGGCAAAGTACGCTGGCCTACACGCTGTGTCAACAAGTTTTGTGCAGAAGAAAAGATTATCGACGTGGGTTTTTCTATGGGCTTGGGACCGTAAGGCATATTTCTCTCGATCGATCACTTTCCTTGCCTTTGGAATCGAGCGAGGTGACTACGTAACAATATCTCTCTCCACCCTGGACTCCGGGGTCGTCATAGCTGTTGGTATTTGAGGTTCCCACCTTGGTGAAGGTTTGGCTCCGATAGAGCCGGCGATAAACGTTATAACTGACGGCGCGCGGCGCTTTATCCCAATTGATAGTAATTTTGTGGGGCTTGGAAGGTTGTGCAGGCTGCTGACTGCGGGTCGGATGCAAATAGAAAATCAAGACAAGCAGAATTCCGGCTAGCACCAATGCGACACCCGAGCGTTTGAGAATTGTCATTCGCGTCTTCGCCAGCAACTCTTCACAAGTCGATAGTAAGCCACTTTTTGCAGGATGATGCTCGCCTGGATGATGCGTCGTCTGGATAATAAACGAAGTTTTGTCCGTGGGGCATTCGTCGAGGAACTTAGAAATTCTCGAGCGGAACGAACGTGAGAGATCGGTCTCGCCGCACCACTCCGGCTCATCGAATGGTAACGACGAATCCTCCCGCAAAGCGCCGTGCTAAAGTACACTTTCGCCGCGTAATCCCCGAAAGATGATGGAAGCTCAAAAAATCGGCCGTTACGAAATTATTAAGGAAAAGGGCCGCGGAGCCATGGGCGCGGTGTATATCGCGCGTGACCCGGCGATGGACCGCATCGTGGCACTGAAAACGATCCACTCGCTGGCGCTTAGCGGGCCGCAAGCCGAAGAATTTCGCGAGCGATTTTATCGTGAAGCGCGGGCCGCAGGCGGATTGTCGCATCCGGGTATCGTGACCATATTTGACGTTGGCGAACAAGACGGCGTGCCATACCTGGTGATGGAATTTATCGAGGGACGCACGCTAGCGGAGGCCGCAAAAAACGGCCAGCGATTTACCTTCGAGCGCGTCTGCGAGATCGGGCAGCAAGTCGCGGAAGCGCTCGCCTATGCGCATAAGCACGGGGTCGTTCATCGGGACGTCAAGCCCGCCAACATCCTGCTGACCTCCGAGGAAAAATATGGAGTTGAGCGCCCCAAGATTACTGATTTTGGTGTGGCCAAACTGGGCGCCGCACAACTCACTTCGACCGGGCAAATTCTTGGGAGCCCGGCGTTCATGCCGCCAGAGCAATTTACCGGCGCGCCTATTGACGGACGTAGCGACTTATTTTCTCTAGGCGTGATTTTGTATTGGATGGCCACTGGAGAGTACGCCTTCACAGGCGAAACAATTACGGCGGTTTCCTACAAGGTGGTGCACACCGAAGCGGTGCCACCTCGAAAACTGAATCCCGCGGTGCCTGCGGCGTTTGACGAAATTATTTTGAAGTGCCTGGCCAAGTCGCCCTCGGACCGTTACGCCACTGGCGATGAGTTGGCTCACGACTTGGCGGCGCTGCAAACGGGACGGCCTGCGGCAGAATTACAGGCGCCTGTCCCGATGTCCGTCCCGGCTACTTCCAGCAGTGCCATGGACGTCACTCTGGATTCAAATCCCGCAGCGTTACCAACGACGCCAGCTGTCCGACAGACTGCCGCTGCGGCGATACCTCCGTCAGCTGCGCCGCAAAAAAAGCGGACTGGGTGGATCGGCACGACCATCGGCTTGATTTTTGCCGCCTTACTTCTTGCAGGTGGCTGGTACGGCTACGCGAACCGCGAACGAATTGCGACAATCCTGGATCCCAACTCTGGACCGGAACCTGTTGCTGACACGACGCCCTCTGAACCCACGTCCAAGACCGACAAAACCGCAACGCCGCCGAATCGCCAGCCGCGAAACGAAAATCTGAATAAGCAACCAGCCAAGAGCGGCGCCAGGACGACTCCTTCGAGGACTACCGTTTCGGCTCTGCCTCCTCCTCCGCGTGTGGACTTCGATCCGAAACAATTGGACCCCAACGCCAACGCGAAGTTAAAAATTGAAGCCGATCACTTTCCAGCCAATGTCGCTTTTACGGTGGAAATGGGCGGGAAAGTTTATTTTGAACGGGGCGGAAACAATAACCAGCAATTGTTTGACGACCTGTACGTGCCGCCAGGAGTTACGGAGTTTCGGGTGATCGCCGGTGAAGGCGCAAATCGAAAAACTTCCAACATCGTGAGCGCCGAATTCAAGCCGAAGAAAAAGAAAACCCTGCGTATTGAATTGCGGACTCAAGGTCAGAAAAGTGGTTCATCAGTGCCGTCCGGGGTTTATGCCGACTCGCAAATTGTAGTCACCCTCAAGTAAGACCTCGGGGCACTCGTCACACGGAGGAGTTGCACAAGCGTTCGAACGGCGTGCGCGCTTGGGGCGAAGATGGCTGCGGCGTTCGAACGCCCTATGTCGACACGTCGACAATTGCACGAAATGTCGGCGGTCGACAATTGCACTTCGGATGCAAAACAGTTTCGACATAAAGAAAAATCTTATTCGTGAAACAAAAAAACGTTGTTTCACGTGAAACAGATTTGGTTCGAACGTGAGTGTGTTCGAACGGGTCTCCGGTTCGAACGATCGCGACGTTCGAATGATGTGCACATTTGGGAATCAGGAGCGAAAAAACAAATGTTTCGTAAAAGACATGTCCACATTGGTCCCGCGAATCTAACTATGGCCCCCGGCGAGGCGGTTTCGTTCTACGGTAAGGATAGAATCGTGCATGGGGTATTAGGGTCGCGCGCGTCGCGCAGCGGTTAATTCTCACCCCGATTGAAGAGCGGAGCCTGCAGTGGATAGAGTTTTATCATCGATCGACAAGTATGGTTACGTGGCAAACCGGCAATTGCCCGTAAAGGGAGTTGCTGGGGACGCAGCACCAAGCCCGATGGCCGTGGAAGGCGACAAGATCGCGAATATACACGGCGCAATGCTGAATTTTCATTTGCTTCTGCGATCCCAGCGACTTTATGAAGTCGATCATCCGCAACGAATTGCCACTTTGGGAATGGCCTACAATTCTCTGCACTCCGTGGTGGGACGCCATAAACTCGAATTGCAAGTAATGCGCGACGGATTGGTATCCTCTGCGCTCGGCGACAGCCTGTTGCCAGATGTGACTGGCGAGATGCTGGCGCTCTCGAGCGCGTTACGGCAGGCCGGGATTCGAAGAATTTCCTTCCTGCCAAAGGTTAGCCAGGAGGAAGTGGACATTCTGGCTGAGCTCATCAAGGTATCATTGATGACCATGGGGCAGGCGAGCGCTGCTCCGACAGCTGCTCAGCCATCTGGTCAGGCAGGCCCGAAAACAGCGGATAAGGAAGTGGGCGCGCGGGATGTCTGGTGGATAAAGAGTTTCGCCGAACGAGATGTGGAAGGGATTCTGGTTAACGCGCAAGTGGATCGAAAAGTAGACACACTTTTGACCAGCTTGATCGCGACGCTGGTAGCCTACGGAGGCCATTCTCCGCGGATTGATTCAGAAAACGTGCGTCTGCCCGGTTTTGACGACCTCATCGCCACATTAAAGCTCCTGGCACGCATCACTCTTCCGCTGGAACCGGCGCGCGAACTTTCGCCGGAGGCGGGGGCGCACGCGATTCGCGAAGCCATGGAAGCAGCGCGTCACGATACGGTGCGGCTGTTGCTGAGCGCGATCTCGCAATACTCTCCGGAAGAGGGTGAACTGCCGCAGTTATATGTGAAGCGCCTAGCGGAAAGCTTAATTTTTGAATATTTGCTTGCCGAATTCGCGGCGGGCTCGTTGACGCCGGTTTTGGTGCGGCCGACGTTTGATCGTCTGGGTGAAGTGTTGGTGGCGGCCGGAAAGATTCTCGGTACCCATGGCCCAGGCAGCCAGATTCCTTTGCCAAATGTGATGCAGTCCTCGTTAGCGGCCACGTGGGCGGCAGAAAGTTATCGCGAAAAATTGGTGACGCGCTTCTGGCTGGAGCTTCCACCCCGCGAAAAGTCCGTGGTGTTACGCGGGCCGGATTTGTGGAGCGTGCCGGTGCTGGCGCTGCGCCAAACGTTGGGAAATCTCGCGGATGCCGGAGCCGATGCGCCGCGCCGCGAAGCGCGCCACATCGTTTTGAATTACGCCAGACGGCTGGAGCACGAGGATCCCCGCGCGCGCCAAACCGTGGCGGTAGGACTTAATGAATTGTGGCCCATCATCGAATCGCTGTGGCCCAACCAGTTACCGGAAGATTTAAGCAAGGGAGCGCTGGCAGCACTGCGCATCGAGAGCGAGTCGCAAACGGCTGCAGCGCTGGCTACATTTATCGAGTCACTGAGCCACATTGCGGTGGTACGCGGAGACTATGAAGGCTTTGAAGCGATCATTCTGGCATTGGAGCAGCCTTCCGGTGATTTCGAGCACACCAACTTTCCCGCATTGGGAAAACGCCTCTTCGCGCAGGACCGATTGTTCCTTTTGGTCGATGCCGGATTGGCGCACCGCGCCCTAGATCCGGTATTGCCTAGATTGCTGGAGCGCGATCCTGATAAATTGCTGGACCGCCTTACCCTGCTGTTGGGCGAAGAACGTGGCGGGAGCTTGTTGCCAGCCATGGCGCGTCTGATACGGACTATCGGGGTACCGGTGTTGACGATCCTCGAGACGCGCCTTTACGAAGCTCGTCCGCAGCGCGTAAGCGCCGCCATCAAATTGCTGGCGACTGCGGACCCGGACCGATTGTTGCGGAGTCTCACACGGGCTCTGCCCAGTTGGGAATGGAACATGCAGGATCTGGCGATCAGCGAGTTATCGCGACCGACAAACGCTCCCAACGCGCAGACTGCCGCGTTCGTATTTTCCAGCGTGCTTATCAATGCGCACCCGCTGGTGGTCCCGATGATGATCGATCAGATCGGTCTCAGCGGCGAAAGCTCGGCGATCCCTCAATTGATGGAAATTGCGGCGGGGGAACACACGACCCTGCGCGACCAATTCGTGCGCATTAAAGCCATCGAAGCGCTGGGGCGGTTGCGAGCTACGGAGTCCATGCAACTGCTACATCTGCTCGCTGAGCGTCGTAGCGGGATAGCCTATGCTGAACCGTCAGGTTTGCGCGCAGCGGCCCAGGATGCTCTGGCTGTGATCGAAGACCGCGCGACATCGACATCCGCGCGAGCCACGTTCGATGCTTCGAGCGCGCACGGCGTGGTGTACGCGGTTCCCCGACGGTATGCACGGGTGCCCCTGGATGCTCCCCTGCGCGCGCAGGTCAGCGCCAAAGCCGCGGGAGCTAGCTTGGCGCGAGTGAAAACCATCAGCCTCGGCGGAGCCTACCTGGAGAGCTCGAAGAGTCTCTCTGTTGGTGAGTCTGTTCAGTTGGAAGTGCGATCCGGCTTGGGCAAAAAAATTCATTGCACTGCGATCGTCCGCAACAGCACTCCGGGCGGCAACGGGGTGGAATTCGTGCATATGAACGACGAGGATCGCAGCAAATTGCGCAAATTGGTGTTGCGCAAAATGCCCAGTTAGTTCCCGCCTGCCGCTTCGGCTATTGGAAGAAATACGCCAGCCTTGAATTGAAAACGGTTTTCCACTTCCCCCGCGAAAATGGTTCTCGCTAACCTACAGGATATTTGGTACGGTGATGCCGCGATTACCTTATCGACGTTTAGTTGATAAGGGGCGTAGCTTGTATCGTCCCCGGCTAGTGTCCTTCAACGAGGTGTTACATGCTGTTGGCTATCGCCGGAATACTCCTCATCCTCGGACTCCTGGGATTGGCTGCTTTCCTCTGTGCTAAAGAATGTGGCAAGGAGCAGGTAGACAACCTGCTGAGCGACGGGCAGGTAATAGGCAGGACGTCGGCCCGCCGTGCACACTTGAATTGAGTACCCACAGGGCGGCAGAAACATGCGCGCTGAACTGGCTAATTCGCTCGCTCCAATACGTTGGAACCGAAACTTTGTCTTAATTTTGCCGTTGCTCCTGGCGCTCATGCTCGGATTGTTCGTGGTCAGCGCTACGCCGCAAAGCAAGCAGTCCAGTGCCGCTTCCTTTGCTACGACGAAACCGGCTAATTTGACCGCCGTGGTTCGCGACATCCTGCAAAACGAACTTCGCGCCCAGGCCGACGATCACTCCTTGTGGTGTTACCGCAAATTTACGGACAAAGACGGCAAGCAGCAATTATTTGCCGCGTGCCAGACGAAAGCGCTGGAAATTGACCGGCTCATGGCAGCGAATGGCAAACCTCTGACCGAGCAGGAATGGACCGAGGAGAATCGGCGCATCGAACGACTTTTGAACAGCCGCTCGCAATTGAAGAAGGAGAAACAGCAGCAGCGCGAAGACGGTGAGCAAGCCACTCGCATGCTGAGAATGGTGCCTGAGGCGTTTCTGTTCCAACAGGAAAGCAGCGAAGGGAACCGTATTACGCTGCACTTCATTCCCAATCCCGCATTTCGCCCTTCCGGCGCGTCAGAAATGGTTTTTCACCATATGGAAGGAACCTTGACGCTGGACGTCAAACAAAAGCGCCTGGTGGAAATCAGCGGCAGGTTGAATAGTGACGTCAAATTTGCCGGCGGTCTTCTGGGGCATCTCGATAAAGGCGGCACGTTTTACGTGAAACAACAGGAAGTCGGGCCGGGCTGTTGGGAAATGACACGCATGGACGTTGAAATGAATGGCAAGGCGCTTTTCTTCAAAACGATTTCAGTGCGCACCAGGGAGATCGATACTGATTTTCATGCCGTGCCCGCGGCTGCGTCTATCCAACAAGTAGCGGAACTGACCAACGAAAGCAGCGAGAAAAACCAGGTCCGCGAGCAAAGGTAACGACAATCCCTGCGTTGTCCGCCATTTCCTTTCTGCTTCCCAAAGTATCTCTCCGCTTTCGCGCGCATTTTCTTCTGCAATGCATCATAACAACCGATCCCTCAATTTGCTGCTTCGGAAGCGGTAGCCTAAGTTACGATTAACTTTATTCCAGCAAATGGAGTTGTGATGAACACGGATTCATGGATTATTGTCGTTGGAACGGTGGCCGGATTCTGCACCACCTTCGCTTTTGTACCGCAGTTAATTAAAATCTGGCGGCAGGGTGGCCGCGATTTGTCCTACGGAATGCTTGCGCTGTATTTGATTGGAGCAGTTCTGTGGTTCATCTATGGAGTTTTATTGCACGCGCAAGCAGTCATCATCACCAACTTCGCCACAGCGATCGTGATCACATTGGCCACCGCAATGAAAGCCTGGACCGCGAAGCGCGACTATGTTCGAGCGTCGATTGGGGAAGCGAGCCAGCGCCGCTGAAGTGGCGCAATTAAAACATAATGTCGATTTGTCCGGTGTGCACACGTGTGCTAGCACGACCAGTTTTTCTCTCTGCGCCATTGCTATAAGATAAGTACATAGGTTACCTGCACGTAACAGGAAAACGAATGACGGTTGTGGCCATCACGATGGGAATTCTGGTTGTCGCACTGGTGGTTTGGCTGCTGCTGCACAGCACGCAAGCCGAACGCAAAAGCACCGTGCTGGAATCGCAGATGACCGAATTGCGCCATGAACTGCAGACCATGGCCGCGGCACAAGCGCAAAGTAGCGGGCAAATATCGGCCATCGGCCAAACGGTGACGCAGCGCCTCGAAAGCGTGACCAAGGCGCTACAAGATGGAGTGGCCAATTCCGCTACGATCGCCACGCACGGGCAGACGGCCATCGCTACGGAGCTAAAAAACGCTCGCGAACAGATGGGGCAAATTCAGAAACAACTGGGCGAGTTTCACGAGTTGAGCCGCAACGTTTCCTCGGCGACAAAATCGCTCGAAGATATTCTTGGCGGCGCAAAAAGCCGGGGCATGCTCGGTGAAGTGACGCTGGAATGCCTGCTGGAGGATTGCCTGCCGCCGTCGCAATTTTCGGCGCAACATCGGTTCTCGTCGGGCGAGATAGCTGACGCGGTGATTTTCCTGCGCGACAGCAAACTGATGTCCATCGACTCGAAATTTCCGCTGGATGCTTTTCGTCGGATCTCGACCGATGGCGATGATGCCAGAAGGCAATTTGTCACCGCGGTAAAAGGTCACGTCGATGCCATCGCCAGGAAATATATCGTGCCAGGCGAGGGCACGTTGGATATGGCGCTGATGTTTGTGCCGTCAGAAAGTGTTTACTACGAACTGCTGATGCTGGCCGACAGCAAAGGCCAGCAACTGGACAGCTATTGCCGCAGCAAAAAAGTAATCGCCGTTTCGCCGAACACGCTTTACGCGCACCTGTGCGTCATCGCCATGGGCTTGCGCGGGATGCAGATCGAAGAAAACGCCACGCGGATTTTTTCAAGCCTTTCGGGAATGCACAAGCAGATGGAGACGTTTACGGATGTGTTCGAGAAGCTCGGCACGCACATCAAAAATTCGCAGCAGTGTTACAACGACGCGGACAAACGCCTGGAGAAAACGCAGAACACGCTGGACAATTTGCTGGGCACCAGTTCCACGCAAGCCGCGTTGGAGGTACAAGGCACTCTCGCCCTGCCTGTTGATTCCACCGTTCCAGCCGCCGCCGCAAAGAAAGGCGCGTAGATCCAATCGCGCGCGTCAGAATCCTAGTTTCCAGCCACCCTTTACCTCGGTCTATTTTTTAATTAAGAAACTACGTTAGCGCGCCGGTGGTGAAGGCTTCGGCGTGGGATGCGCGATCACCGGAACCAAGCGAATGGAAATAAGAAAACTTCCCCGGTTGCGCCCAACCACCTCGAAGTGCGCAGCATTATCCGGGCCGCCCGAGGAAAGTTGCCGCACGGTATCGCCGCCTGATAGTTCAGCGATGTCTGGCGCAAGATTCTTAGCATCGAGCGCGATCTTAGCCTCTGTGCCGCGGACGGTGACGGTCAGCCCGCGATGCTCCCCGGGCGCGAGCGGTGAGGAATCGGCGTGCAAGGCCAACTCAAGAAAAGTCACGTTGAAAGCCGGAAAACTGTTCTTGCCGCAGGTGATTTTAACGGGGGCGAGTCCTGGCTCCAGATCGGCAGGCGGCAAAACGACGAGAGAGGTTGCCGACGAAGCCAGCACAATCGCCGGTAAGCCGCCGATCGATACAGCATTGGCATCGGCGTCACCGCAAAATCCGTGACCGAGAATATCAAAGCGATCACTGAGTGAGGCGATGCGCGGCGCAGAGTTTATCTCCACTAGCGAAAGCTCGGTTTCGGTGGGGGCAACGATGGTGGTGGGCACGCGGCCGCGTCGTCCCTCAATCGCGGCAAAAATGACTCCCGGAACAAGCGGCGCAACCAGCAGAGCGCGGCCCGATTTGTCGGTGGTCAGCCGGTCTCCATTGGAAAATGCCACGGTGACGCCGGGAGTAAGCCGGCCATTTACATCCAGCACGGCCAACGTGGCGCGTTCACCAGAAACAATTCGGCGAGGGAGAAGCAAAATCCGAGCACCCGCAGGATTCGGGGCCTGTTGCGCAATCGCGGAGCAAGCAAACAATAATGCAGAAAGCGCCGGCAGGATCACAGCGCGGTGACGTAAAGACATACAGGAATTGTAGATTACCGGCGGGGAAAGAAGAAGGTCCGCGAGGATTCCGCAACAATTTCTCGCGATCCCTCGCGAGCGAGGTTCAAAGTACACAGGTCTTCACTTGTTGCTAAAGCGCTGCTAATCAGTAAGGTTCAAAGGCTTACCCGCGCCGCAACTGTCTGTTAGCGTGAGAAGTGGGGTTGTTGGTCCCAGCACGCCCCGGGTGTACATCGTGACCAGGCGTTGGCGCGACCATCGGTAAAGGGGATTTGTGCGCATTGTCAGCGGTGGACGGAGCGACGTCGGACAGCAACGCGCAAACAATGAAGATTGTTTTCGCATGGTGCAGCCCCTGAATCTGTTTGTAGTTTCCGATGGCATGGGCGGAGAAGCGCACGGAGAAATCGCCAGCGCCATGGCCGTCGAGACGGTGGTCAAGACGTGCATGGGTGAAGAGACAGGAACGGTGGCGGCCTCCACGGAGACGCATCCGGAATGGAGCGACAAAACGAGGCTGCTTCTTAACGCTACGCAACTGGCGAACAAGAAAATTTATGAATCAGCGGAAGCCAATCCTCAACAACAGGGGATGGGCGCGACGCTAACGGCGGCATGGATCAACGAAGAGAAACTGAGCGTCGTGCACGTGGGAGACAGCCGGGTGTACCTGCTACGCAGCGGAGTCTTGCAGCAACTCACCAGCGATCATTCGCTGGTAGCGGAACAGGTGCGGCGGGGAATTTTGACCGCCGCGGAAGCGGAACACAGCGAGTTGCAGAGCGTTCTGTTACGCGCTCTGGGAACTCAACCGGAAATCGAAGTGGACGCCGAGGAGCATACGCTTTTCCCCGACGATATTTTGCTGTTGTGCTCTGACGGTTTGACGCGGATGGTGGCGGAACAAAAAATTGCGGCCACGTTGCAATCAGAATCCGATCCGGGGAGAGCGGCGGAAAAACTGGTGGCGCAGGCAAATGAAAATGGCGGAGCGGATAACGTCACGGTAGTGGTGGTCCATATGGAACCGAAAGAAAACGGATTTTTGTCGTGGTTGCGCCACGGAGCGCAGAAAAATGCGGGCAAAAACGGCTCAGCATGAGGATGTGAAATGGCAAAGCTGACACTGATGTTTGAAGAAAAGACCGTTAAAGAAGTGTCACTTGGTTCGCGGCCTGTGGGAATCGGGCGGTCGCCGGACAATGACCTGGCGGTCGACAATTTGGCCGTTTCCAATTATCACGCACGCGTCTATGTGGATTCCGGCAAGATGGTGGTGGAAGATCTCAAAAGCCTGAACGGCACCTTTGTCAACGAAATGCGCGTGGAGCGCGCCACGCTGAAACACGGTGATTCCATCCACGTCGGGAAGCACCATATCAAGGTAGACGCGACCGGCGAAGCGGCGGCCTCTTACGGCTCGGGGCGCCAAACTGCCACCCCGAAAATTAATGAAACCATGGTGCTGGATACCAAAATGCGGCGCGAGATGCTGCAGCAAGCGGCAGCCCTGGGCGAGCGCACGCAGTTGGCGGCAGGACGCATGAGAGTTCCCACGCTGGTGGTTCTGGGCGGCAGCAGCAAAACCGACCGGCAAGAATACACGCTAACCAGCAAGTTGACGGTCATAGGAAAATCACACCTGGCCACGGTGCGGCTGAGCGGATGGTTTAAACCAAAAATGGCGGCGCAAATTAATAAGCACGATGACGGCTATTACCTGGGCGCCGGTGAAAAAGTGCCGTCGGTAAATGGCGTGGCAATTCAAGGACCGGTGCAACTCAAGGACGGCGACCAAGTGGAAGTTTGCGGTGTGCGCTTGAATTTCATCTTCCGCGAATAACGCGAGAGACGATGGCAGATTCGTCAGGCGGAAAAGAACGGCCGCGAGGATTTGCAATTTTCATCGAGCTGCTCCAGGAATGGTGGCAGCATCGCGTTTCGTTTCTGATCAGCCTGGTCATCACCCTTACCGCGCTTGGTCTTTATGTTGTTACGTATATTGGCGAGCATCCTAGTCCCCTGCTGGTTTTTATGGAGCGGCTGGAACTCGATGCTCTGGACACGCGCTTCCGGCTGCGGCCTGCGAAATACACTCCTCCCGATCCGCGAATCGTAATCGTCGACATCGATCAAAAATCGCAAGAACGGCTGGGCAAATGGCCGTTTTCGAGGAGCAACTTTGCTACCATGCTCGATGTTCTGCGCGAAGACGGCGCGAAGGTGGTGGGTTTCGATATCACCTTTGACAAGCCTGATCAAACTGGCGCCCCTGTTCGCGCGCTGGCCGAAAAACTGGAAAAGCGCAAAATCGCCGGCCAGGCCATCGATCCAAAGTTAGAGGCAGAAGTGAAGGCCTTGGCGGCGGAATACGACGTCGACAAACAATTCGGCGACGCCATCCAGAGATTCGGCAATGTAGTGCTGGGAAATTTCTTTTTTCCAAAAGAGGAGCTGCAAGGAACTGATCAGGCAACGCTGGATTCCTGCGCGGACCTGGTGCAATGGTATTCGTTGGCGCAAAATTCGCTGAATCCACCAACAGGCAAGCAGGATTTTGTAAATTTGATGCAGCGCTATGAAGCCAACAATATCCTGTACACGGCGGTGATGGCCAATATTCCGGCACTGCTCAGCCCGGCCAATAACAATAACGCCACCATGGGGTTCTTTAATGTGCTCCCGGATGCCGACGGCGTGCTTCGCAGATCGCTGCTGGTCGTGCCATTTGAGCGCACCGGCAAACTCGCGGAGGCAGAGCTTTACGGATCGCTGGAAGTGCAAACCATTCGACTTTATCTGGGAGTGCCTTCCGAACAATTGACGGTGAACTATAACCAGACTGGCATCGTCAGCTTGCAATTTGGAGACAAGCTGCAGGTAAAGGCGGACAACATCGGCCGCCTGGCCATTAATTATCGGGGACCGGAGCGCACTTATCCTTATTACTCGATCGTGGATGTAGTACAACGCAAACTTCCCGCCGCCACTTTCAAAGACAAAATCGTGTTAGTCGGTGCTTCAGCCACGGGCATCGGAGATTTACGCACGCCGCCATACGGCGGCATTACTTATCCCGGAGTAGAAGTTCACGCTAACGCCATCGATAACATGCTGAACCATCAGGCGCTGACCAGGGGCGCAGCGCAGGAATTGTCGGACCTCGCGCTGATCTTGTTTTTTGGCATACCGGTGGGAATCTGGATGGCGCTGGTAGCGCCGCGATGGATGTGGTTCGGACTCAGCTTCCTGGTGCCGCTGGCATTAATTGATTACGGCGCGTTTCTGCGCGGCTGGTGGCTGAACTTCAGCGTCCCAGCGCTCACGCTGGTGTCAAACGTTTTGCTGGTGTCGCTCTATCGCGCGTTGGTGGAAGAAAAAGAAAAACGGCGCGTTCGAACCGCGTTTGGGCAATACCTCAGCCCGGAAGTGATTCGCCGGCTGCTGCGGAATCCCAAGCTGGTGGAGCCGAAGAAAACAGAAATCACCGTGATGTTCAGCGACATTCGCGAATTCACCACCATTTCAGAGAACCTGGATGCGCAAGACCTAGCCCTGTTCCTCAATCAATACTTATCCGATATGACCGGGCTGGTCTTCGAATATCAAGGAACTCTGGACAAATATATTGGCGACGCGGTGATGGCATTTTGGGGCGCGCCGTTTGAAGTGGATGATCATGCTACAAGCGCCTGTAATTCCGCGCTGAAGATGATGCGACGGGTGCGCGAAATGCAGCGGCAATGGCAAGCGCAAGGCAAGCCGCAGCTGGATATCGGCATCGGCTTAAACAGCGGCGTAGCGAGCGTCGGAAATATGGGTTCGGCGCTGCGTTACGGATATACGGCGCTGGGCGACACCGTTAATTTGTCCTCGCGTCTTGAAGGGCTGAACAAGGATTACGGGACGCATATCATCGTGAACGAGACCACCTATGCGGCCACGCGGGACGCAAAATTTGTGTATCGCGAACTGGACTTGATACGCGTAAAGGGAAAGACCCACCCGGTCATGATTTACGAATTGATTGGGCGGGCCGGAGAAGAAAACTTATACGGAAGCAGCGCGGATGTGGAGCAGCGGCTTGAGCAGTTCGCGCGAGGACGAACTCTTTATCGGGCGCGGAGGTGGGAAGAAGCGCAGCGCGCGTTTCAAATCATGATCGATAAATGGCCCGATGATGGGCCTGCGCGGACATACTGGAAACGCTGCCAGGAGTACCTGTTTGATGAGCCCCCGTCCGGATGGGACGGTGTTTTTACCATGACGCACAAGTAAGCCTGGCAACGAATTTCCCTTTGCAGTGAATTGAAGAAATTGCTCGATGCGTCTTTCGGGCAGCCGCGTCTAAATTTATGGCCCGCCGTAACAAGTGCGCGGTTACGGGCATCCAACTGGTAGTGAGTGGTGTGTCATCCCCGGTTACGGACCCAACTTGTTGCGTACCCAAAAGAGCACGTCGCGGAATCTAAAGAAAGTACACGGGGTGGTCGTGACGAGTGTTCCGGGCTGAAACCGGCCTGCTAAGGGAAATCAAAGAACAGTATGTGGATTGTTCGTCTAGCGCTTTCGCGCCCTTATACCTTTATCGTGATGGCCATGGTGATCATTCTGTTGACGCCAGTGGTGCTCATGCGCACGCCTACCGACATTTTCCCCAACATTGATATTCCGGTGATCAGCCTGGTGTGGAATTACACCGGACTGCAGCCGCAGGAGATGGAGCAGCGCATCACTTCCAACTCCGAGCGCGCGGTAACGACGCTGGTAAACGATGTGGAGCATCTGGAATCGCAGTCGTTGAATGGAATTGCAGTTGTAAAGATTTATTTCCAGCCCAAGGCCAACATCCAAACCGCGCTGGCGCAAACCACAGCTATCGTACAGACGATTTTGCGCACTTTGCCTCCCGGGACGACTCCTCCCCTGGTGGCCATCTATTCCGCTTCGACGGTGCCAGTCATCCAGATTGGTTTGACCAGCGACAGTCTCAGCGAGCAAGCTCTTTTCGATTTTGGAAACAACTTTATACGTACGCAATTGGCCACCGTACAAGGTGCCGCACTGCCCTTTCCTTATGGCGGCAAGCAACGATTGATTTCCGTTGATTTGGACACCGCTATCCTGCAATCCAAAGGGCTTTCCGCCACGGATATTGTGAATGCCGTGAACGCGCAAAACCTGATTCTGCCCACCGGCACGGTAAAACTGGGAAGCCTGGAATATACGGTGGAAATGAACGGGAGCCCGCAAACGGTGGCGGGCTTGAACGACCTGCCGATCAAAACGGTGAATGGCTCGACAATTTATATGCGCGATGTAGCGCACATCCGCGATGGATTTTCGCCGCAGACCAATATCGTGCGGGCCAATGGACAGCGCGGCGTGCTGATGGCGGTATATAAAACCGGTTCGGCGTCTACGCTAGACATCGTGAGCCGCGTCAAAAAATCGATTGAAGACTATGCGGGCTCCACTCCCGAAGGCATACATATCGCGATGCTGTTTGATCAGTCGCTTTTCGTGCGCGCGTCCATCTACGGGGTGTTACGCGAAGCGCTGATCGCGGCTTGCCTGACGGCGTTTATGATTCTGGTGTTTTTGGGGAACTGGAAGAGCACGATCATCATCGCCGCTTCGATTCCTTTATCCATTCTGGTCAGTGTGCTGTGCCTCAGCGCGCTGGGCGAAACGATTAATATTATGACGCTGGGTGGCTTGGCCCTGGCGGTCGGCATCCTGGTTGACGACGCCACCGTAGAAATTGAGAACATTAACCGCAACCTGGCCATGGGCAAGGAAACGGTGCAAGCCATTCTGGATGGCGCTCAGCAAATCGCTGTTCCAGCGTTTGTTTCGACCTTGTGTATTTGCATCGTGTTTATTCCCATGTTTTTCCTTTCGGGCGTGGCGAAGTTTCTCTTCGTGCCGCTGGCCGAAGCGGTGATTTTCGCCATGCTGGCCTCTTACATGTGGTCACGGACCATCGTGCCGACGATGGCCATGTACCTCCTGAGCGCGGAGGACGAGGTGGCGCCCGAGGAAGGAAAACAGGGTTTTCTGCGCCGCTACCAGCAGAAATTCGAGCACGCCTTCGAACGGATGCGCGAACGTTATCGTGATGCACTGCGCACCGCTCTGGCCACGCCGATGCTATTTGCGGGTTGCTTCCTGGCGTTTTGCGTGTTGTCGACTTTTCTGATCTTCGTCCTGGGCAGGGATTTCTTTCCTTCTGTGGATACGGGGCAAATTCGTTTGCATTTCCGGGCGCGCACCGGATTACGCATTGAGGAAACCGCCCGGCTTGCTGATCAGGTCGATGCCGTAATTCGACAAACAATTCCGCAAGGGGAAGTCGAAACAGTACTGGATAATCTCGGCGTGCCGTACAGCGGACTGAATCTGAGTTACAGCAACGCCGGAACTTTCGGCACTTCTGATGCGGAAATTCTGGTGCAGCTCAAACCTAAACGCCAAAAACCGACTTCGACCTACATCAACGATCTGCGGGAACGGCTGCCGCAGGATTTTCCGGGCGTGCAATTTTTCTTTCAGCCGGCGGACATCGTGACGCAAATTTTAAATTTTGGATCGCCCGCGCCAATCGACATACAAGTCACGGGCAACAACCAGCAAGGCAACTATCTCGTGGGCGAAAAACTTGCCAACGAGTTGCGCCATATTCCAGGGGCGGTGGACGTCCATGTCCAGCAAGCGTTTGATCAACCAACGCTGCACATGGATATTGAACGCACGCGCGTCCAAAACTTGGGACTGCAAGCCAAGGACGTGGCGCAGAATTTGCTGGTATCCCTGAGCTCCAGCTTTCAGACCGCGCCGGCCTTCTGGCTCGACCCTAAAAACGGGGTGAGCTATAACGTGGCGGTGCAAACACCGCAATACCGCGTCGATACTTATCAGGCTTTGCAGAACACTCCGGTGACCGCGAGCACGCCCAATTTGCCTCCGCAGATTCTGGCTAACCTGGTGACTACTTCTACTACGGCAAGGCCCGCGGTGGTCTCGCACTACAATGTGCAGCCCATGATCAACGTGTATTCCTCCGTGGAGGGGCGCGACCTTGGGAGTGTCGCGGACGAGGTTGAGAAACGCGTAAAGGAAATGGAAAAACAATTGCCCAAGGGAAGCCACATTATTATTCGTGGCCAAGTTCAAACCATGAAGACGTCCTTCACCGGCTTGGGATTTGGGCTATTGGGAGCCATCGCGCTGGCTTATTTGTTGATTGTCGTAAATTTCCAATCCTGGCTGGATCCTTTTATCATCATCACCGCGTTGCCCGGGGCGCTGGCGGGAATTTGCTGGATGTTATTGATTACGCATACGACGCTGAGCGTGCCATCGCTGACCGGAGCGATCATGTGCATGGGCGTGGCTACCGCGAATAGTATTTTGATGGTTTCTTTCGCGCGGGAGCAGATGGACGAAGGCAAGAATCCGCTGGACGCCGCGGTAGAGGCCGGTTTTGTGCGCATGCGTCCGGTTATCATGACCGCGCTGGCGATGATCATCGGTATGGTGCCCATGGCTATCGGGCTCGGCGAAGGCGGCGAACAAAATGCGCCGTTGGGCCGCGCGGTTATCGGTGGATTGTTGTTTGCCACCTTCGCGACACTATTTTTTGTGCCCTGCGTTTTTTCCGTGATTCATGGCTGGCTGGAAAAAAGAAAAACTCACGGAAAAGAGGCGGCTACAGCATAAAATGAGGCACAAGGGAAAGCAGCGGAGCGGGGTATGAGTCAGGACGTAATGGAACAAAAAGATCAGCGCACGACCGGTGAGCGCGAACCAGTAAGAGAGCAGCCGCGCGCGCAGCAATCTCCACGGAAACCCGAACGCAGTAGTCTGTTCCTGGTGCTGGTGGTGGTTGCGGTTTTATTGCTGGTTGTCGGCGGAATAACTTTGTTGATGCGCCGTTCGCAGTACAAAGCGCTGGCCAAGGAAACGGAAACTCTCGCGGTGCCTACGGTGTCGGTTGTTCATCCGATTGCGGAGTCCGACTCGGAAGACCTGGTATTGCCTTCCACGCTGCAAGCCTACGTGGATTCGCCGATTTACGCGCGCACCAACGGCTATCTGAAAAAGTGGTACCACGACATTGGCAGCCGGGTAAACAAAGGTGAACTTCTCGCGGACATCGATACGCCAGAAATCGCGCAGGAGTTGGCGCAATCGCGAGCGGAGTTGGGGACCGCGCAGGCTAATCAGAATCTTTCGCAAATTACGGCTTCGCGTTACGAAGGGCTGCTCAAGACGGATAGCGTATCCAAACAAGAGGCAGATAACGCGTCAGGCGATCTGGCTGCCAAAAGAGCGAATACGCAATCGGCCGAAGCCAATGTGCGCAGATTGCAGGAGACCGAATCGTTCCGGCATATTTATGCGCCATTCAGCGGTGTAATCACGCGCCGCAACGTGGATATCGGCAACCTGATCAACGCCGGAAATGGCGGTTCGGCGCAATTATTATTTACGCTGGCGCAGACCGATCCGATTCGGGTATTCGTTAACGTGCCGGAAGTTTATGCCCCAGCGATTCATCAGGGGCTTGGGGCTTACTTGGAATTGCAGCAATTCCCAGGCCAAAAATTTTACGGCAAGGTTGCGCGCACGGCTGATTCCATCGATCTGAATACACGCACACTGTTGACGGAAGTGGACGTTCCAAACAAGTCGGGTCAATTGTTGCCAGGGGGATACGCGCAAGTGCATGTGGAAGTAAAAGTGAACGGGTCGAGGCTGGAAGTTCCAGTGAACGCGTTGTTGTTCCGTTCCGAGGGTTTGCGCGCAGTGGTCATTGATGACAATCACAAAACGCACTTGCAACCGCTGATGATTGGCCGTGATTATGGCACCACGCTGGAAGTCTTGCAGGGATTAAAGCCGACAGACTGGATCGTGATCAACCCGGCTGATTCACTCGACGAGGGTGTGCAGGTAAACGTAAAGCAAATCGCGCAGCCTCCCGCGCCTGCACCGGCGAGTTCGGGGACTGGGGCTTCGAGCGGGCAGGGCAACCCCACAAATAACGGAACGCGGCCTCCTAGTGGAACGCCCGCTGCAAATCCGAATGGCACTAATAACGGCCAGTCCGCGCCTAAAAATCAATAATTTCGACTGATGCACTCAATACTCATTTATGGTTAGCTGGAACTTCAAACAAAATTATTTTGCCGCTCGCGCGACGGTGGTTGGCAGTTTGTTCATGGCTGCGTGCCTCGCAGGCTGCACGGTGGGCCCAAATTATCACCGCCCAACGGCGCCAGTCCCACCCACCTGGGATGTACAGGAGCCGTGGCGCGAAAGCGCACCAAAGGACCTGATACCGAAAGGCGAGTGGTGGACGGTTTTTCATGACGATGAGCTGAACGGGCTGGAAAAGCAGGCCATCGATGCCAACCAAACCATCAAAGTGTCCATCGCACGGTTGGAGCAAGCCCGGGCTACAGCGGCCGTCCAAATCTCCACACTCTTCCCCACTCTTGGTTTGACACCCGGCACCACCACCCCGACGGCTGAACGTCAGGGGCTTTCAGGCAATCGCCCCAATTCTGGCTTTCCCGTTAATGGAGGAGTGCAACAGAATTCATTCTCGCTCCCGTTCGTAGCCGGTTATGAGGTCGATCTGTTTGGACGACGGCGGCGCAGCATTGAATCGGCGGAAGCGGCATATCAAGCCAGCGCGGCGGATCTGGAAAACGTGCGGCTGGTGGTCACTGCGGAGCTGGCAGGAGATTACTTTTCGCTGCGCGAGCTCGACAGTGAGATTGGCATTTTGAATCGTACGGTGCAGGCGCTGCAAAAAGGACTGGACCTGGTAAATTCGCGGCACGACGGCGGCGTAGCCTCGGGTCTGGACGTGGCACAAGAAGAAACGTTGTTGCGCACAACACAAACGCAGGCGCAGCTGCGATTACAACAAAGAAAAAGCTTTGAGGATGCCGTCGCGGTTTTAATCGGTAAGCCCGCGCCGGATTTTCATTTGCCGTCGAATGAGTTGAACGCCGTCGCTCCTCCGCCGATAAACGCGGGGTTGCCCACCGATTTGCTGGAACGGCGGCCCGACGTAGCGACAGCGGAGCGCCAAATGGCTTCAGCAAACGCGCAGATTGGAGTGGCGAAGGCGGCCTACTATCCAACTATTGACTTATTCGCGACCGCGGGACCGCAAGTGACGGATCTCGCGAAGCTCGCGAATTTATCGAGTATGTTTTGGGCCGTCGGTGCCAACGTGTCGGAAAGCATTTTTACTGGTGGGGCGCGGCGCGCGCAGGTGCAATTTGCCCAGGCGGGGTTCGATGCCAATGTCGCGAACTATCGGGAGACGGTGTTGAATGCGTTTCGCGAAGTGCAGGACGATTTGACGGCCTTAAACGTGTTCATTCAAGCGCAGCAGACGCAGCAGCAGGCAGTTGACGCTGCGCAGCGCACATTGGACATATCCACGAATCGATACACGGGCGGCTTGGTGAGTTACCTGGATGTGGTGACCGCGCAGCAGAATCTCTTGAGTAACCAGCAAGAACTGGTGAACATTCAGGGTCAGCGCCTCACTACCAGCGTGCTGCTGGTCAAAGCGCTGGGCGGCGGATGGGATGCGTCAAGCCTGGCAGCCATTCAGGTGAAAGCAAAGTTACGGGACATTATCGCTCCGTAACAACAGTCGATTGTCCTGGGATTTTTTTGCCACGCTGGTGTTTCACATTCAAATATGTTTTTAACCTTTGATCGCCGCGCGAATCTTCGGCGATCCAACCACCGCGGCCTGTACCTCAGGTTCGCCTTGAATCACCTCCAACACCTTGCGCGTAACTTGCTCGTCGGTGACCGATTCATTGCGAATTTCCACCGGGTAGCGCACCAGTAACTCCAGGCCGGTATCGCCGAATTGAAGCCGTGTTTCGGGGCTTGGAGTCTTCAATTGCACTTCAATACGCCGTTCAACCAAGCCCCGCTGCCGCTCAAATCCTTCGCGGTACTGATCGTGCACTGAAGTAACCGCTTGGAACAATTTCTCTTGAGCGAGCTTGTGATCGCCTCCGGGAACTAAATTGAAAACCACTTCGTGCCACGCGTATTCAGTGCCGGGAATTTGTTTGAACAAAGGAGTGGTGGCCTGGAACAGCACCGAATTTGAAAAGACCACCACGCGGCCGGTGGGGTAGAGATCGATGCCAGTACCCGCCAACTCCATCAGGTAAAGTCGAATCAGGCTGATGTCGATCACATCGCCGGTGACACCGGAAACGCTGACGCGGTCTCCGACGTGAATTCCATAGCGGCCCACTACGAAGAAATAAGCAGCCACGGATAACAGCACGCTCTGAAGTCCTACCGCGATACCGGCGGTGACGAAGCCGGCGAACGTAGCTAACGAGCTGAACTCACTCACAAATCCGAGAATCAGCACGACGCCGATAAGAAATCCCACGACAAACCGGCGCATTAAAAGAAATTGGCGCCTGCGCCGCGCGTCATGAATATATTTGTAGGTGAGACGGCGCCACATTTCGGATAAAGCCAGAACGATACCCAGGGCGAGAAGGATCATGCCCACACGCACAAACAAGGCGCGTGCCGCGTATTTCGACTCGCGAAGAATCGCGGTTCGCCATTCCACAAGATTGGCGCTGGCTTGATCCAGCACTACGATTTCCTGGCTAAGGGGCAGTACGACCGCCGACAATCGTTTGAAATGATCGGTCAGATCCTGAAATTGTTGCGGTGGTGCGGGAGGAACTTTTCCCGATGTGGCTTGGTCGGTAAGATCGCGCGCTTTTGTGATGTCCGCGACGAGCGCATCGCGCAAAGGCTGCCGCAGTTCGTTTGCCGTCTGCCGCACAGCAGCGGTCTGTTCGTTTAATTGGTCGATCTGGTGAACACTGGTGATGGCTCCGTACAGCGCGAGAGCTTGCGACACCAGACCCGATGGAGTCTGCTTGTTGGCATCCGCTTGCGTGGTTGGCTTGGGTTGCGTTCCAGACTTCTGGTCATTGGTAGTCGCGAACACGCCGGGCACGGAATGGGCCAATTGATTGATGCGTCCATCCAGTCCCTCCGCGCCAGTATCGCCGCTGTTTTCCATGAAAGCAGCTCTTTTTTGAATGACATCTTGCACTGCATTGTCGAGATTCAATTCGCCTTCGAGAGCTTGCTTTTGGGCAACCAGCACGTCGCGTTTGTTCTTGGGAGCGGAAGCAATCTGTTTATCGAGGGCGTCGATTTTTGATTGCAC
>Ga0182024_10005592_pt1 | contig 28112 bp, 25 predicted proteins | sample P32metaG_FD_120480 | JGI IMG/M metagenome (GOLD analysis project Ga0182024, IMG submission 120480) | Permafrost microbial communities from Stordalen Mire, Sweden - P3-2 metaG (Illumina Assembly) | ecosystem: Environmental > Terrestrial > Soil > Wetlands > Permafrost | place: Sweden: Stordalen...
AACGGACCCGATCGGGCCATCGGCCCTCCTTCGGCGCTGCTGATTCTCCTTATCTCTCATTTCAGAAAGCTCAACTACCTTCTTTTCAAGACCCTGTACTAGGTTATGCAACAGCTTCTAGCAGCTTTTTATACCTCCGACCCCTTTCGTGAAATCAAACGATCAGCTTATGCCTCGTTTAGAAACCTGGCGTAGCCTAAATATTGATCGTTGGCTTTATGTGTACAGGAGCGAAGGATGGCAGCGACAGAACAAATTCGAATTGAGAACGCAAGGCTTTACCCTGCCGCAATTGTGGACCGACTCCATGCAGCTTTGTCGAAGGGTGTAGAATTGCATGCCGATAAAACTCGAAGAAATTTTTACGATTTGGAAATCGGAAGTCGCGTGTATTTCATTTACGTTGCACCCGCAAGCGGGAACATCACTCTGATTGCAACCTGGGTGAAAACGCGCGCCCCCGCTGATGAAGGATCCAACAAGCTAGCTTCCTGGTGGCGAAGAATCGCTAGTCATTCACTGACCGTGTAGATGATCTCGACGATCCTGCTCCGGCAGCCGCGTCGGCTCCTGGAGAGAAGCGGACATCTAGAAATAATACCGGTCTTCAACTGCCGCTTCTCTTCGTCCCAGGGCCTGGAGAACATTCGCGATTTGTGGACACCTGGACAATGAGATTGGAAACTCCGTGCAAAAACGGGGAGAACCTAAATCGAGTTTTGTCAAACGAATTAAATCTTGGCCAGCCTGTTGAAATGATGTTGACCCCCAATTTTCCATAATTTCAAGCGGCTGCGGTATTTTGGTTCCATGATATCCGCGCAAAAACGGCACATATCCCGAAGTGAATACGAGCCCCATTTTTTCGTCGAATGGGATTGCCGTTCCTCGAAGAGTCGGATTACGGCCAGGGCGGACGCAGAAAATTCCGCGTTGAGTGATCGTCATGAGCCCGTATCGGGCAACATTGCCGAGAGCATTTTCAAAACCCTTGCGCTCTGCGTCCGAATAAGGAGTGGATTTGTGAATAGCGGCTTTACGCGGTGAAATCCCGGTTCCCTTCTCAAAAACTCTGAGCGAGCGTGACAACAATTTTTCTGCCTGGACCTCATTCAGATGGGGCTCCTTTTCTCCTTCCTTGCGGGGATCCCATTCGAACGCGTCCCCCTGGATAACGAACCCATCCCCAAATTCCGTCACGACGTGTGCAAAGCATCTCAGGATGTGCGAAGACGGGTCTTGTGATTCGCGGTAATAGGAAATTCCGATGAAGCACGAATCCCCGGAGGCATCAGCCAGCCGCCAATGCGCCAGCCCCGCCTTATTTAGGAGTGCCAAAGACAAAGTCCATGATCGAGTCGCTCGATCCTGCGTTCCACCGATTTCCGGCTCTTTCTGCTCCCAGATAATTTCTGTTGCAAGGGAGCCCATGCATTCTGCCTTGAGACCGTCACAGAAATCGTGGAGCAAGGAATCAGATGTCCCCTCGCCGCTCTCGGACAAAATCTCGTCCTTCAACGTACGTTTGGCATCTTGGTTAACGACCCCATTGCCAAGAAGGGACACAAAGGAATCTGAGAACGCGCACAGGACCACTTGGGGCGGATGTTCGAGCTCATTGATCGCCCGAACTTCCGCTCCGACCAACTCCTGGAGCAACCAACGCCTGGTATTGAAATCGCCGCACTGCATTATTGAGCGAAAATCTCTCTTGTGGAGTGGCCGATGCCATTGATTTTGCGTCACGATATGTACGCGAAACGGAGCTTGAGAATTCATCCCGGGAAAGGAAGGATGCAATACACAATCAACAGCCGTATCTTGATCTATAGGACTGGAGATTTCTTCTAACAATTTGAGGGCGTTATCGATTGCCTCGGGCGTCCCGACAATTCCTACACGCACCTGTCCGGCGTCCTCCGCCCGAATAACACCGTAAGGCCCGTATGCAGCCAATCCGGTCCGGGGGTCGACGCAATGATGGTTCCCGCTGAAGAGGAGGCCGGGTTCTTGAAGTTGTAAACAGCGGAAATGGTCGGAAGATCGATCGAGATCAATCTCAAGCGGAACGGTACTAAATACGCGCCTGGGGTTGTCCGCTCCGGGAACTCCCGAGGGTCTGGGAAGATAGGTCTTCCTCATGCCTGAATATGTTCCCTTGTCCAAGCGGGCCAAGCGCCGGCATCAAGAGATCGTCCTCCATTTCGGTGAGAATGAGCTGGTCATAGTCCATGTGATCGCTTCGGATGCCAAATTGGGTAAAGCCTGACAGTGGAGTGAGTTTGATTCGAACGAGAGAGTGGCCAGAGCCCATCCGGATTTCGTGATGGCCCTTGGCCAAAATGGCGGACCAGAATCTAAGTGACCTCAGGATTTGACCGTTCCTCTCCTGTTGTGGGAGCCCGGAAAATACTGGTCCTACTGGCTGCAACGTCGCAGCCGTCTTCCCGTCCAACTCGGTCAGGAGCCAACTGGGTTCGAGACGTAAAGATAGATTGCCTTGCAGCTGTACAAAATCGGCGCGGACGCTTTGGTGCTTCCAGCCATATTGAACTTCCGCGCTCGCATGATTTTCCAGCTCTATCCATCCCATTCGTGGAGCTGTAACTTCGCGAGCGATTGTCTGCTCGCTGACCTCCCACCAAACACTCTTCGGCCTTGTGCGCGGGAAATAATATTGCTCCGTGCAGCTGTCCCAACGCAAACCGCGCTTCCATGCGTGATGGCGGAACGTGTTTTTGAGAAGCTCGGCCGCCCATCCGGCATGACTTTTTCCAAAAGACCAATTCGAGAAATTTTCCTGCTTCCGCGTATCCCAGTTGCTCACTGCCGGTGCAAAGGCGGAATCCCGCGAAAGTGGCTCGATTGTGAACAGCCTCGAACCCTTTACTAAAAACGGCAAATGTTGGACTCCAGGGCATGCTTCCGTCAATTCTGCTTCCGTCCTCAAATTCGTCTCCGCCGAGAATATTAATTTTGGAAGCTCAGCGACGGGGAATAGGTTGGAAAGTAAGCGTTCCTTTGCAGGGCTGACGCCGAAGGAATACAACCTCCCGCCAGAATCGGAGCGCTTCGCGGAAACTTGACTGGCATCTCCACTTCCATCTGGGACTGCCTTATCCGAATTCGACGCAGAGCTCAGGTTGAGAAAGGCAATGAGATCGGAAACGCTTTCTTCAAAATGCTTCTCAGCACGAAAATCGAACCACTCGCATAGACTGAGGGGAGGAGGCATGGTCACGTTATCTTTCAGAATGGTTACGACGCGACCTTCAGCAGCGGCAGATTCAATCAGGGACTTAACTGTTTGTTGGACAGCCACCCACTCATCCCGCAGCATTGTTCGTGAGACTATGATTGCCAGATGGCTCTGGCATTGCAAACTTTTGTTGATCGCATTCCAGAAGTTAATTTCTCGCGTGGAATCCCAATCGGCGAGTGACACACGCAAGTCAAGATTCCTAAACTGAGCACCACGGAGCCGTTCAGCTAGCTTGGTTGTCCAGGAGATATCGGCGCAGTCGTGCCAAAGAAAGAGATCGCAAGAAATGTCCGCAATCAGCTCATTTGATGGGGACGCTTGAACAGATTGCTGATTGGGGCTCTGAATTTGAAGTATCTTCGCCTGGGTTTCCATGGCGCAGTCTAGGCAGAATGGAGTCAATAAGTCGTAAGGACAATCACATCATTTTGTTTATGGAATCAAGGAACTCCTCTCACTGCAATTACTTGGACATCACTTTTTTTGATTCTATACATTCGATTGCTTCATGTAGCGGCACCGAAAGTGCCTAGCCTTTATATCGCGTTTATGTTTTACTGAGCGCGCGGGCCAATCCAGTGGTCAGGCGTCGCTGGAGGGGCAAGCGGAAAGAAGGCCATCGTGAGAGAGACACGAACTGCGGTACAAGCTGATCCCACTCGAAGCGACGAACAGGTCACACTTTCAACGCAGTTTGAATATCCAGTTGCCGCAACACTGACAAGAGACGAAATCTGTGCGTGTATTGAGGATACCGGGGTTATTCCTACTGTGGGCACGGCATCGACGGAGGATGCCCTGTTCGTAGCAACTACACTTCTCGGGGCGGGGATCCCGATGATCGAAATTAGAATGAACGCGCCCGAAGCACTGGACATTATCTCCCACCTGGCGAAACACACCCCGACGATAATTGTGGGCGTTGGAAGCCTACGCAACGCGGACATGGCCGGGAAGTGCATTGATGCAGGAGCAAAATTCGTGGCGACGGACGGGCTGATCGCGGGAGTCGTGGAGCGCGCCGCCAAGGACAAGATTGCGACAATCGCGGGCGGCCTGACATTGACAGAGGTCATTTCGGCCTGGGACACCGGAGTTGATTTTGTCAAAGTAGTTCCGTGTTACGCAGTGGGTGGCCCAAGCTACATACAAACTCTGAAAGCTGCAATACCCCAAGCTCGTCTCGTAGCCGCGGGAGGGGTAAATCAGCTTACGGCTTTGAATTACATCAAGGCGGGCGCAACTGCGCTTAGCGTCGGAATCGAGGTGATTCCAACTGAGGCTATCGCTTTGCGGCAGTCGCGCCGGATTCAGGAACTGGCGCGTCGATTCCTTACGGCAGTGGACACCGGCCGCGATTAAGAGGCACCCTTAAGAACTTCAAAATTAACGTCTGGCCCACAGAGCCTTCCTATGGCACAGCATTTTGAGCGCGATCGAAATAAGATCGAATGCAGATCCTCATGCCTGTAAGAAATGTATTCAATTCCCGGCTGAAGATCGTCTCGTATACGCCGCCAAGTGAGCTTTCCCACTCTTCACAAAATCCAGGAAACGGCGGGCCAGCTCACCGATACGTGCCGATTGGCGATTTCGGATCGCTTCTTTGGGAATAAGTTCGCGCCCAATGCCTAGTGCGATGGCTCCAGATATGATCAATTTGGAAGCGTTCTGTTGATCAACGCCTCCCGAGGCGATCAGCGGAATCTGAGGAAACATTACGTGAAGGGATGCAATATATTCCGGCCCACCGAGCTGGGCGCACGGAACAACCTTCACGAAATCCGAGTTCGTTTCCCATGCGCTGATTACTTCCGTAGGCGTCAGTGTCCCCGGTATCACGACGACGCCTTGTTTCGAAGCGAACTCGACCACTGCGGGATGGAATCCGTCGCTCGTCAAGAATTGCGCGCCCGCATCGAGGCTCTGACGCGCGGCTTCTGGAGTCGTCACACCGCCTGCCCCCACGACAATACCGGCAACACTTTTCGCCAGTTGCGAGATGACCGAAATGGCATGAGGCACGGTCAGCGCGATTTCAACAACAGGAATCCCGCTCGTGGCAACGACCTCAGCGCTATACAGGGCATCTTCTTTAGACCGCTCATGAACGGCAGCAATAACACCGGTATCTTCGATCCAGGCGCGAACTTCTTGTTTAGTCATCAATTTCGCTCCTCAGGGCCGGAACCGCATTAGTCAAATCCGTAGTTCATTTCGTCCATCTGGATCGTGTCCCCCGAAAATCAGTCCTGAATTCCTAGAATAGAAACTTCGTTTCCCCTGTCAGGGCAAATTCCTGGTCCCGATGGCCTCGCGAAGCTGCTCAAGGGCAAGAAGGTAGGAAGCAAGCGTCTGGCGATAGCCAAGCTCCTCCGCGCGATAGCTCCGCTCGGCGTCGAGGAAATCCAGCAAAGCGATGCCGCCGCGGTGGTAGGCGTAATCGGCGATGTCCCGGGACTTTTTCGCGACGTCCCGGTATCTGTCCACATACATCATCACCATTCTGTCATTAGATTTCAGGCTTTCGTAGGCGTCGTTCACGTCGGTCAACACCTGGCCGTTGGTGAAGGCCTGCTGCTCCTGCATTTGAGTGATTACCGATTTCGTGCGCGCAATTTCACCCTGGTTGCGATTAAAGAATGGAAGAGGAATACTCGCAAAGAAACTCATGTCATTCAGGCCGCCGTTGCGAGTGTAGTTCCCTTGGACCGCGAGGTCCGGTACTCCATCCGCCTTGGCCAGCAAAAAGGAGCTATTGGCCGCGGTCACACCCTGCACAGCTGCACGCAGGTCTGGCCGATTCTGTAGCGCTTGCATTTTCAAATCATCGAGGTTGCCATTGACGGGCACGTAGTCGAACGCGTCCACGACATCGTAATCGGCAGAAACGGATTCGTAGCCCAGCATCTGTCGCATATCAGAAAGCCCCTGCGCCCGGGCAAGTTGCGCCTGTTCCAGATCGGTCTCGAATTGCAGCAACTGGAGCTCGATCATCAGGTAGTCGTTCTCGCTGATCCCTCCAGCCTTGAATTGGGATTCACTGATGTCCACGGTCTGCTGAAAGCTTTTCAAGTCCTGCTGCGCGAGATCAATCGTCGATTCCGCCAGTTGTACATTGATGAACAACGTGGAAACCTGATACGTCAGCCCGCGCTCATTGTCCGCGACCAGTGAACGCGTCTGGGCCGTCACATCTTTCGCCGCCTGCAGGCGGCGCGCCCGTTTCTGGCCGCGTTCAATCAGATAGCTGAGGCCGCCATCAATTTCGGTCTGGTTTGAGAGATACGAGCCGGTCAAGTTGCTCGGCGAAAAAAACGGAAGGTATTCCCAATCCCCGACAAGGGTGGGATTGGGTCTCAAGTTGGCTGTTGTCTCTTCGTCCAAACTCTGGTCGATCACCGTTCGTGCAGCGATCATGTTGTGATTGTGTTGGAGCGCCATCTGAATGGCCTCTCCCATTGTGATTCTCACGGGCCCGCTGTGAGCTTGCCCAAATGCCGGGTTCACTGTCAGAACACAACAGACAACGGCGCAAGCGGCAAGGCCGGAGCAAATTTTCAAGAATTTCCAAATTGTCCGATTAGCTTTCAAAGGAAGCCTCCGGTTCCGGCAACACATCGCCATCGCTCGCGAACCAAACATAGAGCGTTGGCAGGATGAAAATACTCATGACCAGGTCGGCGATCAAACCACCAACGATTACGATGGCGAACGGTCGTTGCGAATCCGAGCCAATGGCGTGGGAAAACGCCGCCGGCAAAAGCCCGAAAGTTGCCACGAGCATGGTGATCATGATGGGACGCAACCGCAGAACCGCTCCCTCAACGGCGGCATCAACGACCGTATGGCCACTGGCGCGAAGTTGGTTGATATATTCAAGCATGATGACGCCCGTCTGTACCGAAACTCCGAAAAGCGCGAGAAATCCAACACCTGAAGCTACGCTGAAGAAAGTATGGGTAACTAAAAGAGCGAGCAGGCCGCCGACCCGCGCCATCGCCACCGTCATCAGAATGAGCAGGGCCCATTTGGCCGAGTGAAACATGGTGTAGAGAATGACGAAAATGACCAGGATGGTGATTGGAATGATCACCAGTAATCTGGCTTCAGCTCGCTTCTCGCTTTCGTATTCTCCAGCCCACTTCAGCACATAGCCCCGCGGCAGCTGCACCTTCCTGTTGATCTGGTCTATCGCATCCTGGACGGTGGAACCCAGATCCCGGTCACGCACTTCGAAACGGATGGCGACATATCGTGAGCCGTCCTCACGGTAAATGTCATAGGCGCCGTCTTTGACCTGCACTTTAGCCACCTGCGCCAGAGAGACGCGCTCGCCTGAGGGAGAAAGTATTCGAATATCCTGAATCGCCTCTTTCGTATCGCGATATGGTTTCTGATAGCGCACGGTTAGGTTGTAGACGGCCTCTCCCTGCAGGACCTGGCCGATGGGAAAACCGCCGACGGCCGTTTGAATGGCGTCCTGGACATCGGCTACGTTGATCCCAAACCGAGCTGTCGCTTGACGATCGACGGTGACATTGAGGTTTGGCTCGCCCGTATCGCGTTGAAGGCCTAAATCATGGACTCCCGGGATTTGGGCCATGACTTCCTTGATCTCCTCACCCTTTTGCTCGAGAACGTCCAGATCAGGGCCGTAAAGTTTGGCTGCGAGGCCGCCCTTCGTGCCGGTCATTGTTTCATCCACGTTGTCTTCAATGGGCTGGGAGAAATTCCAAAATGCCCCGGGAAATTTCGAGAGCTCACGATTCATTGCGGCAATCAATTCATCTTTATCTTGGTGAAAGACAGGACGCCATTCCTCTTTCGGTTTCAAATCCACGAAATATTCCGTATTGCCGAAGCCTCCTGTATCAGTTCCGTCGTCGGGCGCCCCGGTTTGCGAAACAACCGTGGTGACTTCCGGGAACGAAGCAAAAACAAGCCGAGACTGACTTGTGAAGCGCTCTCCTTCCGTGAGGCTGGTGCTGTTCGCCAGCTCGCCGCGAGCCCAAATTGCACCTTCATTGAGGTGGGGCAGGAATTCCGCGCCAATAATTCCACTAAAAGTTAGGTACATCGCCAGCAAAAATCCAGCCATTCCAACCCCAATGGTTAGCCAGCGGTGGTTGATGGCCTGCCGGACCGCACCTCGATACCATTTTGTAAGCGCAACAATGACGGGGTTGTGCATTTCCTTTACGCCCTTGCGGAATAGCCAACTGCTCAGAACCGGCGCGACAAGAATCGCGTAGGTCATCGCGCCGAGAAGAGCGAATGCCACGGTCCAGGCCATCGGCTTGAATAGCCGTCCTTCCACGCGTTGCAGCGTGAAAATTGGCAGGTATGCAGTGATGATGATGGCGATGCCGTAGAACACGGGCCGTTGAACTTCATGGCAGGCCTCGCGGATGACGTCCGCAACGGGTTTAATGGTGACAGTGATTCGCCCGGGACTGGCATCGCTTCCGCCAGCGGCCCCAGAGCCATTTTGGCGGTGAGCCAAGTGCCGCACGATGTTTTCGACCATCACAACGGCTCCGTCCACCATCATTCCAAAATCCAACGCGCCCAGCGAGAGAAGATTGGCGGGAATCTTGCTCAAATCGAGCCAGATCGAAGCAAACATCAGGGAAAATGGTATCGTCAGGGCCACGATCAATGCGGCCCGGAGATTCCCAAGGAACAGGAGCAGGATGATGGTAACCAGGATAATTCCCTCGCCGAGGTTATGCAGGACGGTGTGTAGTGTGAAATGAAGCAGGTCGCTGCGGTCCAACATGGGAATGAGCTTCACGCCTTCGGGCAGGATGCGGTTATTGAGCTCGTCCACTTTCTTGTGAATCCCATCCAGCGTGGGGCCTTCCTCCGCGCCTTTTAACATCAATACACTGCCCTGGATGACGTCGGGTTCATCGACGATTGCGCCGTCGGGACGATGGGTAGCTCTGGCCATGTGTCCCAATCGAATTCTGGGCCCCATCTCGACGACCCCGATGTCCTTGACGCGAAGCGCCGTCCCATTTTTTGTCGTCAGGACGGTATTTTCTATGTCCTGAACCGTGCGATAAAGTCCGATGGCGCGGACGTTCTCCTGCTGCAAACCCGCCTCGACATAGCTACCACCGGCGTTGATGTTGTTAATTTCCAGCTGTTGTTCCAATTGGCCGATGCCTAGTCCGTAAGCGACGAGCTTGTTCGGGTCTACCCGCACCTGGTATTCGCGCGCCGTCCCGCCGAAATCGCTTACATCAACAACGTTTTCGACGGTCTTGAATTGTTTGTATAGCACCCAATCTTCGATAGACCGTTGTTCCATCAGGTCGTAACTCGGATTTGTACTTCGAATCGTGTACCAATAAATCTGACCCGTCAGGCTCCAATCGGTTCCGATTTGAGGCTGAACGCCGGGAGGCACGCTAACCAGGGTGAGCCTTTCGAGGACCTTGGCGCGATTCCAGTCGTTTATGGACGAGTCATCAAAGACAAGCGTCATAAGCGACAGTCCAAAGATAGACTCGGATCGCATGGTAGACAGGTGCGCGAGCCCCCCCATCTGAATTTCGATAGGAACGCTGACCTGCTGTTCGACTTCTTCGGCAGAACGTCCCGGCCATTGTGAAATAATGTTTACATAATTGTCGGCAATGTCGGGATAGGCTTCGACAGGCATGTCGTGGAAGGCCAGTGCGCCGGCAAATAGAACAAGCAGCGCGGTGATCATCACCACGACCCGGTTATTCAGGGCGAAATCTACGAGCTTGCGAATCATCGTTTTTCCTTTTGCCTCCGAGGGACCCGTTACTCATTGTCAATTACGTTTTGGATCGTGGCCGCATTAGTGACGACCTGCTGGCCCGGCTGCAGCCCGCTCAGAATTTCCTGCATATTGTTGGGCAACTGCGCGCCACTGGTGACTTCGGTCCGCCGGAACTTCCCCTGAGTGGGAATGAAGACCCAGTCGCGATCGTGCAGGTGCAAGATTGCGGACGCCGGCACGGATGTATAGGTCTTCTTGTCGAGGCTGTAAAAGGTGGCCATGGCAAACATCCCCGGTCTCATGATCTGGCCCGGGTTAGGTACCTCAATGCGAACTTTGGCAGTGCGAATATTCGGATCGAGGAGGGATCCAATATTATTGATTTTGCCTTTGAAAATTCTGTCGCCAAAAGCGGTCAGCTTGATGTCGGCAGGCTGCCCCATACGCAAACTGGCCATGTCGTTTTCGAAGACGTCGCAAATAATCCATACGTTTGTCAAATCCGAAATCGTGAATGGATTCGGCGATGAATACGCCTGCACGGTCGCCGCAATCGTTATTTCCTGATCCGTGATGACTCCGCCGACAGGGGCAAGAATGTCCACGACGCCGTTGGGCTTGTCGGGATCATTGCCTAGCAGACGAAGATGCTCGGTCGCGGTATCGAGCGTAGTTTTGGCGTCATCCTCGGTATCCTGCGCCGTCTCCAGATCCTGCTGCGCGATGGCGCCGTGAGCATACATGTCTGTGGCTCGATCCAGCTGCTTTCGCGCCAGAAGTTCGTCGGAAACTGCTTTGCGATAGGCGTCGAAACCTCCGGCAACGTCATCGCTGCGAACGCGGAAGAGGACCTGGTCTTTTTGTACGGTGTCGCCCAGCCGCGCGCGAAGGTCTACAACGCGGCCGGAGGCCAGCGTCACAACGGGCACCGATCGCGAGATGTCAGGAAAAACAACCCCGTTGGCGACTAACTGTGATGGGGCTTCGTACCGCGTCGCCGTTGCGATCGGATACTGCTCGGGATGCTCGACTGCAAAGTCGGTGACGTCCACGCCCGGAATCACATTCGCGGGAGGTGGTGCCTCCTGTGCTGCCACATCTCCTTGCTCTTTTCCGCAGCCGCCAAGAGCCAGCAAAAAAGAGGAGATCAGGACTATGTAAATTCCCAAGTCTCTAATTTTCATCAGCCTAGAGTCCATTCTGCCGCGATAAACAATTTATGCTAGTGCTTGAAATTGGCGCACAACTGCCCATCGCGGCCGCCGGGCTATGCGCTTATGCCAAATTGCCATGTGAAAATTAATTGCTATGCAGGAATTGCAATGGCAGGGGGTGCTCTTCCCGAGAGGAATGAGTAGTCCAAACTTTGTGAAATTACTTTTGTAGCCGCAGAAAATAGTTTTTCTTGAACTTGCGGCAGAAACAATCCTCCACCGTTCATCAAATCGCCTGTCTTGAATCCCGTGGTCAACAGAGCGACTATGCCCTGGTCGTCACCTTGTCTCGGCGACAATTCCTGTCCGCACGATACCGAACCCGAGCTGGGGGCGGAAATGGCGACTGCAAAGTGGTCATGGCCATCGTTCAGAAGGACAGTGGGAAGCGACTGTAGAAGTGCCGGACGGAGTATCAGATCGTTGGGAATATTGTCCCCGGTCATGTCATGCATTTCGAGTTGAAGTCCGCCTCGAGGAGCCGTCAGGTTGATCGACTGCTCCACGCCCGACGCCAGATGCAAGTGAACCGTGTACTTCGCGTATCCACCGAAAGGCTGCTCGGTGACCGTCGCGACATCCAGACTGTGATCGCCGTCAAAATCCATGAAATAGCGCCGAACTTCAAGGCGGTCATCGAATTGAGCGGGCGCGAGAGCGTCATGCGCCGGCGGTCTTAGCTTTTGATCTTGTTTGTGCGAACCGAAATTCAGAACTCGAGGAGCATCTTTGAAGCAAACCCAAGACCCCAGTGCCAGGATCAAGATAGCGATCCCGGATACCCATATTCTCCAGAGAAGCCGTTGATCTCTAAATTTCATCGTAATCGCCGTTTTGTGGCGCCTGCATTGCCATTCGTTCTTATTCCCTGCGCTCGAGCGGGCATCATGGCGGCGCCCGCACAAAACATCCAACGCGTTAAATTAAAGGCTCCAACGATCAGCAGGAAATACATCGGGATTCCTTATATTCAACACTTGATAAACGCGTCCTAAGCGATTCGTAAAAGCTTTCATACAAAATGTGAGTTGCACGAATTTGAAATTCAATTCATCGCATTCGATCGAAATTAATTTCTTTCTTCGTCGAAAGCTGTTGTATTTGCATGCGGACCGGCGTGAGTTGAGGCCGCGACGCGGCCTCAACTCTCCAGGGATCGATTGCAAAATTCGAAATCACTTTCCCAGGTGCCGTAAATGGGTTGATCTTAGGCCCCACGTTCAATCGCAGTCGTTCGATTTTCGATTGGGCCACGGATGGTTGCATTAGAACCTCGTCATGATCGCGAAAGTGACATTGACTTGACCATGGACCAGATCCGGATACCAGGCGTGCCAGCCCGAATTAACTGGGTTTTCTCCACCATTTACTCCGCCATTCTGAGCGTTGCAGGAAAGATCGATAGATCCAGGCCCGTTTCCGGCGAAAAACGCCTTCCCGTTGTTATCCACCGTGAAGCCGGACCCCGACGGCGCGAACGTCGAAACTTCGGAAAAAGTTCCGTTCGTGCAAACGTAGGAAGCGGGCGAACCCGTATTCAGGAAAGCGTTGTTCCCGTTCGGAGGAGTGATTCCCCCATGGCCCGAGAAGTACGGAACGTCCGAATGGCGATAGCCCATCTCAGCCCGGAACGTCAACCACTGGGAGGGCATGTAGTCGAATGTTGCGGTGGCGTCGTACATGTGTGCTTTGTCGCCGACGTTCTCCGTAAAGTAGGGAGACCCGGTGTATGCGTTTGCGCCGTTGATTGGTGGCAGAAGGGTGAGATAGCGGCCCGGATTGCTCATCTGACCGCCGCCGAGTGTTATGCCGTAGAGGTCATGCTTAAACTGGAAACGCTGGTAGGCCATCCATCCGAGGAATGCGGTCTTGACGCCACTATTCTTGTCGTTGAAGCAATTCTGGCCGCCGCCGTATTGGCATCCCAGATCGCCCGTGAGTGACACAGCCATCATATCGAGGAATTTATCCGGCTGGTTATACTCCCGGTATTCCACGCTGTCGTCAGTGTGAATACGAGATGTCAAGGGGGATCCAAGAACGTCCGTGCCCATGCCGTAGTTATTGAAAACGAAGGACAGGTCCGGCCGCGGACGCCATAGAATCTGGCCGCCCAATCCAGGTTTACTGTTGAACCTGGCATAGGACTGCCATCCGTTAATGAACCAGGGCTCGATCTTCAGCTTTGCAGTTGGAAACCACTGAACGCGCAAGCCGTTGAAGAACCAAGGAGTGTTGGAAGAGACGTAGGACGGTTGATAGGTCCAGTTGTCAAAGTTGTAGTAACTGAACAGACCGATGTAGGACACGAAGATTCCGGCATCCACGTTTAGTCCATGGTTAACATCGAAATGGTATCCACCCCATCCTTCTGAAATATACTTATAGGCAGAGGCAAGATCCCACTGGCCACGAGAGACGCTGCCGTCGTTACGCGGAGTCGTCGTGGCGAATTCGCCGAACATGGTCAAGATCCTGCCGCGGACGTGACCGATTCGGATGTCACCGCCAAGGCTCAATTGTTCGAGCTGCCATTCGTTGGATCGGAAACTTTCGGTGGAACCACCCATCGTATCGTCCACTGGATGGTTGAAATCGTCCACGTAGTTGACGTCTGCCCTGAATTCAGGAGTGAAATATTTTGTGGACCACGGGCTGTCGTGTTGGCGGCCGTTGGCGTTCATCCAGGTCCAATCCGCGTAGGAAAACGGATCAAAGCCGGCTGGGTGATCTGGTATGTCTGCGTCGCCCTTGAAGTAGGAAGCGGTACCGCCCGCTGCCATAACTTGCCCGGGGGCAAGTTTGACAGGCGCGGCCTGAGCATCTTGTGGCGTGGCATCCACAACCGGCGTTGGGGCGGGCGCAGCGGATGCTGCCGCAGGTTGATCCGGTGTCGCTCGTCCTTTTAGCTCCGCCTCAAGTTCATCAATGCGCCTTCTCATCGCATCGAGTTCGTCGACGACCGCTGCTGGGATCGGCTGCTCGGCAGCGGATGTGGCTGGCTTCGCAGTTTCAGTGGTCGCGGGAGTCACGGCGGGAACTGTCTCGTCGGCTGCCGGTTGTTCGCCTGGAATGCGCATACTTGCCGGTTGCACTCTGTAACCAGAATCATCCGCAACCCTCATGAACTGCGATGGGTTGCGATTGATGGGGGATACGGCAAGGCTCTGACCCACGGGCACATCCACCGAGATAATTTTCGCAAAAGCGAGATCAACTTTAGTAACTGGCGAGAGGGCGAAACCATCCTTTCTCGCCGTCACTTGGTATTCACCAGGCTTTAGGCCTTTGAAAACGAAGCTCCCATCGCTGCCGCTGACGATTGTGCGATCAATGTCGGCATCAGGATTGAGAATGGAAACTCGGGCTTCCGGCATGGGCAATCCGCTCGGGTAACGAGTCATCCCGCGGATTTCGCCGGGGAAAGTCGAATCACGCGGTTTGACTGGAGTATCCGGCTTGCCACCGAAGGTAGTCGGCCCGTGATTTGACATGCCGGAACCGGAAAATGGCCCGTCATGTTCGCCCATGCCAGGCGGGGCGTCACCTGAAGCGTTCTGAGCATGGGCAGGGACACCGAACAGTAAAGCTAGCGCGGGCAGAAGCAGCGTGGCTGTTAATTTCTGTTTACAAAAAATGTTGCGCTTCATGGACACCATCCTTAAAAAAGTGAACTTCGGGATTGCAAGTTAGAGATGTGCGCGTCAACGGCACATAAAGGCATTGATTGAAACTTTGGTTGCCAGACATCAACAGTTTGTATTCTTGTATCCGTACCATCGAAATTCTCTGCTGCTTTAATTCAATCGCATCGCTCCTTTCCGCAGTCCGTCTCGAGACTTTTGCCCCATCGCGTTTTCCTTTCTCCGCTTAGGGCAAAGGCGAGCATGAACAAAATCTGATTTCTACAGTCGTTTCCAAAATGGGACAGACAAATGCCGACGACCACTTCTTCTTTTGCAATCGATTGAAATGCCAGCGAAAGCAGCAACTTTGAAACGGAATGAAGTGATATTGGTCCCTTTTCAAGCGAAAACTGTGTTGATACGGCTTCCCTGTGACGCGGCTTCAGATGTGCGCGGAGATTGCTTTCGAACAAAGCCGCTTCATCAAGCGCCCCCGCAGACCGTTTGACCGTCTTCGCGATCACACTCACGCGAAGCTTGGAGTTCGAAGAAATTCCGCGGTCCATCCGGAAACCGGTAAGCAATACCTTGAAATTTGATCCAGGCCCTTTCATCGCATTCATTTTCTAAAGGTAATCTCAAACTCTAAAAGATACATAAATGGTCCGTACATACGATCTAAACGGAAATAAACAGATCTACCGTGTTGAATCGCACGCACGGGAGAGAGACTCGATGACATTTGGGGAAAAGGAGGACAGCTGGAAATGGACCTATTTAGGGGTGCCAAATATTCCGATCTTGGAATCTGTCGGCCTAAGGAGGAGCGAAGTTCGCTGAAACCGTTCTTATTTTGTGGATGAGGTAATCGTCGTTGCTGAAACAGTCTGATGGTAAGTATAGTTGGTGTTTGTTGCAAGATCAGTTTCGACTTGCCCTGTGACCGTGACTTTTTCGCCGGCCAATTTTGCCAGCTTGTTCCTATCACCTTCCACCGGATAAACGTTCCTTCCCGACACGATTACATAGGAGTACCCCTGGCTGGCGCACATGCGAATGGCCTCCGCGGGCGTAAAACCTTTGCGGTCGGGCTTGGAGTAAACATACTTGGAACAGGTCACGGTTCCGGTGATAGTCACCTCGTCTGATGGCGTTTGAGATGAAGTTTGACTAGCTACTGTCGGAGCCAACAGAAAAGAACCTGCCAACACGATGGACAAACCGCAACTATTCATCTTATGAATCATGGTCTCTCATCTCAATCATTCGGCTACCGACCTGTTTATTAAGGCCTGCCTCTTGCAAGAAAAATCGACTTGTACCTGCTCCAGCAGAGCGAAAGGATGTTAAATTCGGGGTCCAGCCTGTCTTTCTACCAACGTCAATGAAAATTACGTGGTGGCCTAACCGACGTAAGGCTCGCTCCAATTTTTGTTCACTGGTTAGCAACCAGCGCCTCTTTCCGCCGAGGACAATCAGCGCGCGACGGCGCAAAACAAGGGGAAGAACATCTTCGCGGTTATTGCAGAGACAAATCCGAGCCGGCACCTCTTCTTCTCGTCCTGGCGAATACGGTACGCACGACCTATCCTCCTCTGAGAGGTCGTCCCAGAGAAAGAATGGCTGGTCCAGAGGTGATTGGACTCGGACAAATTCAAAAGAAAGAAGAGTAATCCGTGCTCTCAGATCCTTGCCAAGTGACTTCGCCGCGTTGAGCGCAGCCGTCGTGCCGGCTGGCGTCGTAGAAATCACGGTGACGCAAAGTCCGGGATTCGACGACGGCTCGCGAGGAGGGAATTGGTCGCCAAACCCACCTGCCGAACTCGTTGTCAGCCCTTCCTTCATATTTACTTTTCTACGTCAGCCGGAATCTCTAAGGCATAAATAATCCGTACGCGCTGGATAAACGAACGTATATGCGCGGCGGGGCTCTATTGCCGGATTGCTCGTGGCTCGGACATCGCCAGAATGGAAAACAAACCTGCCTCATCGCGGCGGAGAATTATGTGAGCGCAGATCTATGGTGGGACGAGGCATCGGAGAAGGAAAGTGAAGCAAGGTTGCGGACCTAACTCAGGTTGCTTTGTTCGCCGGGGGGATTAGAGAGTGAAACTGCGGGAGAACAACAATTCAGTCTTCGCACTCTGCCGGGCGTTCTCATCTTGGAGAACGCTCGGTCTGGAGAGCGCTGTATCCATTTCGCAGCATCCTCAATTTGAAGCAGGAACGATGGTCGTTGCCGCAACCGTGCCCTGATATGCCTCAGTATCACCTTCCGGCAGATCGGTCACGACGTGCCCTACAACCGTGACTTTTTCGCCGGCCAGCTTTGCCATCTGGTTCTTATCGCCTTCGAGCGGGTAAACATTCTTTCCGGACACGATTACGTATGCGTACCCCTGGCTGGCGCACAGCCGGATGGCTTCAGCAGCGGTAAAGCCCTTGCGTTCAGGCTTGGAATTTACATACTTCGTGCACGTCACGGTCCCCGTGATATTGACTTCCTTCGACGCAGACTGCCCTGCGGGCTGAGCTGAAGCCAGTGGGGCCAACGCGAAAACACTTGCAAGCAGAATGAACGAAACGGTCATCTTGTTAATCATGATCTCTCCTCTGGGTTATTCACCCATTTTGACGGTGTCGCGCATTACTTTTACGATCGGGTGCCTGACCGGTCCATTCCAGAATGCTGCCGGTCATTTGCCGTGATTCGCGCATCGTCACCATAAACGTAAACCCGCTCCGGTAAACGAGGCATAAACAATCCGTACAAACGAGGTCAACAGTTGTAAACACAAAAATAAAGATTATTGAGGGGTTTGCAGGCGGTATCCAATGAATGGCTCGGTCATCAGGTACTTCGGTTCATGCGGCGTTGACTCGATCTTCTTGCGCAGGCGATTCACAAAGACGCGCAGGTATTTTCTTTCATCAATATGTTCAGCGCCCCAGACTTCACTCAGCAATTCACGGTGCGTGACCGTTCTGTTCGCATTTGTAGCCAGATATAACAGCAGGTCAAATTCCTTGGCCGTGAGCCGGACCTGCTTGCCGGAAACGATGACGCGGCGCGCCTCAAAATCGATCTCCACGTCTCCCAGCTGCAGGTGCAAAATATGGGCGTTCGCCGGCGAAGCCGTTCTCCGCAGGACCGAACGAATCCGCGCCAACATTTCTCCCATTGTGAAAGGTTTCGTTACGTAATCCTGAGCCCCCGCGTCGAGAGCTTCAATTTTATCGGTCGAGGAATCGCGAACCGTCAACATGATGATAGGGACACTCGCGCCATTTCGAATCTGTTTGCAGGTTTCAATGCCAGTTTTTCCGGGCAGGTTGATATCCAGGATAACCAGGTCATATTTCGAAGCGAGAATCAGCTCGATTGCCCTTTCGCCGCTCCCGGCCTCGTCCACCTCATATCCTTGCGCCTCGAGGGTCGTGCGCATCACTCGGCGAATTTGGGAGTCATCATCCACGACAAGGATGTGTGCCTTGTTTTTTGTCATTCCTGATCTCGCAATCGAGCGCAACGATAATCCCGAAAACATGTTCCCTCGACTCTCGACACAACTTCTATAACCGATACGTTAGCTCATGGCGGATAAACGATATATAAACAAACCCTATTGCCGCGCTAAACACGGAATCTGCTAGGCAAAGATGAATTCATGACGCAGAATCTACCTGCGTTAATCATCCGTTGCTCGACCCCGCCGGAGGAGGATGCCGCGATCGAATCTTTGTGCAACACTTGAGTCACAAGATCTTGAAGATTTACAGGGGAAAATCGAACTCCGATGAGTACTGTAACCATTTTAGTCGTTGACGACGAACCTCAGATTCGCCGGGTGATGCGTACATCTCTTTCCACCAATGGTTACGCGGTGATCGAAGCGCGCAGCGGAGAGGAAGCCCTGGAAATTCTGCGAAAGGAACGTCCGGAACTCGTCCTTCTGGACGTCAATATGCCGGGCATCGGAGGGCTCCAGACATGCCGTGAAATCCGTGATCAATCTGATGTAGCCATTATCATGTTGACCGTGCGCAACACGGAAAACGACAAAGTGCTAGCGCTCGACGCCGGCGCCGATGATTATGTCGCCAAGCCGTTCAGCATGGAGGAGTTATTCGCTCGTATCCGCGCTGCCTTGAGGCGCACGGCTTCTGGGGAGCCAGTCCCCGCTTTCGTATCGAGCGACCTGGAAATTGATTTCGAAAGGCGAAAGGTTTTCGTCCAGGGCCAAGCAGTACGGTTGACGCCAAAAGAGTTCGAACTCCTGCGAGAACTTGTCGCAAATCAAGGCAAACCGATTGAGCATCGTCGTTTGCTCCAGGCGGTCTGGGGGCCGGACTACGGCGATGAGGCGGAATATCTGCGCGTGTTTATCAACCAACTTCGGAAGAAAATTGAACCAGACCCCGCTCATCCGAAATATCTCCACACAGAACCGTGGGTTGGGTACAGGTTTGAACCTCCTTCGCCGCTCCCCGCAAAGGCGAAGAAAAAATAATTTAACGCGGGCGCAAACCTAGACGAGAATTTCGATTCTCCATCATGAAATTAGAATTTGTTGATGCGACGGATTTCTGCCCGAAGCTTTTTCGTTTCTCTTCTTAAGCGACGGATTCAATTCTTGTTCATAAGTTGGGATGGGGGAGGATAAGCAAAGCGAGGAACCTCTCCGCTGCATTGATGGTACAAGAGGTTCCTCGAAGCTTCGCTTCTCGGCATTTCATGGCGGTCAGTTGCAATCTCCCAAACTTCTGATAAACGAGGCATAAACAAGGCATCTAAATGGCATAAATGCGCGCACATGCGTGGAAGTCCTCTTATTGGTGCCCTATTGCAGGATGCTAAGTTAGAATCCGCGTGTGACAAATCATTTACGCAAAACGATCGTTGGCTATCTCCTGAGTTTGGTGGCCATCGTGACAATCACTGTGTTTTATCTTCACGAGCCGGGTTTCGCGATAACGACGGTCGTGCTCTCCTACCTGCTCATGATTCTGGTTGTCTCCGCCCTATATGGACTTGGGGTCTCGGTCTTTATGTCTACGATTTCTACACTTGTTCTCGACTACTATTTCTTCCCTCCCGTTGGCAGGTTCACGATTTCAGATCCGCAGGACTGGGCAAGTCTGTTCGCTTTCCTTATCACTTCCGTCATTGGAAGCGAGCTATCGGCCCGTGCAAGGCGGCAAGCGGCCGAAGCAAACCGGCGGAGGAACGAAGTGGAGCAGCTTTACAAATTCAGCAATAGTTTGCTCAAAGCGCGTGACCCCGAGGATTTGCTAAATGAAATTCCCAAACAAATTGTCGGATTATTCAAAGTGTCTGCAGCTGCGCTATTTCTTTCCGACAAGCAGACGCTATACCGTTCGGGCGTTGGGGCTGTAGAACTGGACCGTTTCCGTTTGGGTGCCGTCGCCGCGAGTGAACATGCCGAGGTTGACCGTTTACAAGATGTGACCATCGCTCCTGTACACCTGGGATCGCGTGTCATCGGCAGCTTTGGAGTTATTGGGTCCGTCGTTTCACACCAAACACTCGAAGCGATGGGAACATTGATCGCGAATGCGATTGATCGCGCGCTCGCAATCGAGCTTCTGGGAAAGGCTGAGGCAGTACGCGAGGGCGAGCGTCTAAAGTCCGTCCTATTGGACGCCATCACCCACGATTTCAAGACTCCGCTGACTTCCATCAAAGCGTCGGCAACCAGTTTGCTCGAAGATCTCAAGTTCAATAAAAAGCAACGAAAAGAACTATTGATTATCATCGATGAAGAATGCGACCGGATTAATCGCCTGATTGGTGAAACGGGTGACATGGCCCGGCTGGAGACCGGTGGAGTCACGCTTCAATTCACAACGCAGACGGTAGGTGAATTGATCTCTAGCGTACTCACGGATTGCGAGGATGTACAAAGCACACGCCCCATACAGGTTAACGTCGATGATCCCCAATGCCGAGTGTGGGCGGATTCCACCTGGGTGAGAAAAGTCTTTGATCACTTGATTCGAAATGCTGACCTGTACTCTTCACCTGGAGAACCAATCACGATTGAAGCGACAGGAAAAGACGGTTTTGTCTCATTCAGGATTGTGGACACTGGACCAGGTATCGAGCAGTCGGAGTTAAACCTGATTTTTGACAGATTCTATCGCGGCAAAGGCCAGCGGCACCGGACACCGGGAACGGGCATGGGCTTGCCGATTGCAAAAGCCATCATTGAAGCCCACGGAGGGACGATTAAAGTCATTAGCCAGCAGGGGCATGGCTCCGTGTTCACTTTTAACTTACCGGTTGACGAAAGTGCGGAAGTGAGCGATTGAATTCCACATTTGCACTCATTCGTCCCCACATTTGGACCGTTCTCTAAGACCTGGCAATGTTCGCGGCTTCGATCGAACGGGTTAATTCCTTTGCGACGAGAGCAAACGTCACGACTGCTTACTGGTTCGCTGAATTCAAGAAAATCCAGTGATTCAATCCGGGGTAGTTTGCACGGTTTCTTTTAAGGCCGCCTTCGATCCGCCGCAATCCGCCTGACTTTGCGGTGACGAGCAGGTTGGTCGCGGCGGGGAATTCACCCCGGACATAGTCGCCCAGGCAAGATCCAGGACAAAGAGCGGGACCACCACGTTGCCAAGTCTTATTGATAAGAAATTCTGCGGAATAAGCTGAACGATCCCCCAAAGAATAAAGGTCGCAGCCAGCAGCACATTTTTCAGCAAGTCTTTCAATCGTGCGCGAATTATCAGCTGAAGGATCAGGAACGCAATGCCACCCGACAACAAGGGCGCTGCTGAAGCCGCGCCACGGGACAATCCGGGAAAAATTCCAACTCCCGAGTCCCTGGCCAGCAGCGCACCACCGGTAGCGAGCGCCAAGGTTACAAAAATGATTGTCATACCGCGCAAGAGCCAATTTAACTTTGCCAATCAACCAGCCTCCGGGTCTCATTCGATTTTCGTATGCCGTTTTTCGCTTACACACCGACCGAGATCACAAATCCGGGGGCGTCCTGGGCGCCTTTAAGGCCTTTCTTGAGTCCACGACGAACTGCAATATGAAGATTATCTAATTTCGTAATATTCAGCGTTTTTCTGCGTGAACCAGGCCTATTTTTCGGGCAAGTCCCCAAGGGCAGAAATCGCCGCGACCGGCCATACAGGCACGCAGGCGCCGCAGTCAATGCATTCTACTGGATCGATTCACAGTTGCAAGGCCTCCGCGAACCGTGCCTCGTCCTTTCGTGGATGGATACAATCAACGGGACACACGTCCACGCAAGCAGTGTCCTTCGTGCCGATACATGGTTCTGCAATCAAATAGCCCATATCCATATCTCCTGAAAGAAATAGCGAAACTCGAGTTTGTGGCCATGAACCAGACTTTCGCCATTACAATCACTCTGTTCAACTGAAGTGGCAAACGATCACAGCGTCAATACGCTTCATGGTATGGAACTCCTTTTCTTTAAACGGTAATCCTCGCCGCAGGACTACGACCTCAGTCAGATCTTTCCGTGCGCACTGAATATTCATCAATCAATGGCCCATTACATCTGGTTTATCTTGCGAAATCGGCAATCGGGGCATTTGCGCTTGAATCGCGCTCGCCTGGTGTTGCGAAATGGTACTCGATACCAATTTCCCGAAGCCGAATGCCAACCGATAACAGGTAAGGTCGAGTCGCGGCGATATCTGAACGATGAACGGTGCCCGCGGCGATCAGAATTTCCGATTCCGGATCCAGAACATTGAGGTCAATGACATCAACTTCCGGCAGGATCTCAAAGAGCCTGAAGACCGCCGCTTCGGTGTCAGCCAGGGCTTGCTCGGCAAACATCACTTCTCTTTCGTATCGGGCGACATCGCGATCCCAGGGATGAATGTCTCTCGCTCGCTGACCTGACCGGGGATTTTTGTACCAGGGGAAATGAGAGAGAATTCACCTGGAGGAAGACCGGTCATGCCGATAAAGAGATACAAGCCGGAGCAGATCGTGAATTTGCTGCGGCAGATTGAAGTGGAAATCGCAAACGGAAAGACCACCCCACAAGCCTGCAAGGAAGCTGAGATCACTCAGCAGACGTACTACCGCTGGAGAAAAGAATTCGGCGGATTAAAGCTGGATCAAGCCAAGCGCCTGAAAGAGCTGGAACGGGAGAACGCGAAGCTGAAACGGCTGGTGGCGGAGCTTTCTTTGGAGAAACAAATTCTGAAGGATGTGGCAGGGGGAAACTTTTAAGCCCTGAGCGGCGACGTGGCGCGGTCAGGCATGCCTTGGAGAACTATCCGGTAACTGAGCGGCATGCCTGCCGGCTGCTGGGGCAGTGGAGAGGGACACAACGCTACGAAGGTATGGGTCGGGCGGATGAGGATCGGCTGACGGCGGCGATCATCACGTTGGCCAGTGAGTATGGACGCTACGGCTATCGACGAATCACGATCAAGTTGCGGGAAGCGGGTTGACCCGTGGGCACGGATCGTGTGCAGCGGATCTGGCGGAGGGAAGGATTGAAAGTGCCGCAGAAACAAAGGCCCCGGGGAAGGTTGTGGCTGAACGATGGATCGTGTGTGCGGCTGAGGCCCGAGCGTGCCAACCAGGTGTGGAGCTACGACTTCGTGAGCGCCATGACCCACGATGGACGCACGCTGCGGCTGTTGGTGCTGATCGACGAATATACGCGGGAATGCCTGGCGATCCGCGTGGCCAGAAGGCTGGGAAGCAACGAAGTGATCGAGACGCTGGCAGAAGTGATGCTATGGCGAGGAATTCCCGAACACATTCGGTCGGACAACGGGCCGGAGTTCGTAGCCAAGGAACTGCGGAAGTGGCTGGGGAATGTGGGGACAGGCCCGTTGTATATCGAACCGGGCAGTCCGTGGGAGAACGGGTACTGCGAAAGTTTTAATGGGAAGTTGCGGGACGAGTGCCTGAATGGGGAGATTTTCTACTCGCTGAAAGAAGCGCAAGTGGTGATCGAGCAGTGGCGAGCGGAGTACAACACGAGGCGGCCACACTCGGCGCTGGGCTATAGGCCGCCGGCGCCGGCGGCGTTCGCGCCGCGAATGGCGGCTCTCCGGTCGCCTTCGGCTCCCTACGATCCGCCATTCGCAAACCCCCTTCCGTCGGAGGTTGTGCTATAAACTCTCTCACTCGCCGTGGTACAAAAACTCCATCAGGTCAGTAACGCCCGCCAATTCGCTCACTTTGTTGACGGTGACGTCAGCCATGCCCTCGGAAATGCAACAGTGCACTCGTGCTGGACGGTTCGGAGTAACGCCCCAAGTCCTTTGAAATCGAAACGTCGAGCGGCCAAATGCAACAACGTGGATTGGTACCGGATTGCCGGTACCCCGTCCAGAATCGACGCCAAGCGCGGAATTCACTTCCTACAACCACATATCGGGACCGATGTAATCACCTCGCGAACATCAAATCGCAGTGCACTGATGTTCGATGCTCGTTTCCAAGTGTTCTTCGCGCGGCGTCGACTGATCGCTCGTTATGAAATTATGATCGCTCCGGCAATTTCGAATGAAGCCTTCATTCATATCGCCCGCGTAGCCATGAGTTTACGCGCGGTTTGGAAACTAATTCGCGACAATGTTTGTAATAAGAATTCAGACCAATTTCAGTCCGGTGTAAGCACGCTCCGCCAAGGAAGAGCGGGTACTCGGGGCGAAAAATTCTGAATCCAGATTCTAAAAGGATCCCCCTTTGTTTGCTGTAGGATGCAGGCATAGGAGTTTTCGAAGGCAGGAAAATGCGGGCGCGATACGGGAAGGTGGCGAATGCTGGTGGCTTAGAACTTAGACTTCTCCGCCACATGGCTAATGCACTGGGAATACAGCGTTTAATTTCTTGCTACACCATCGCTGCTACAATTCCACGCTAAAAGTGAGTTGATTTTCCTATGGACCATGACCTCGCGTGGAAAAATGAAAAAGGTGCTGAAAGCCACACCGCATTGCGACTATGCTCCCTAGTGCGACCTACTTTCCAAACATCCAGCTCCCTACGATATTCATATATTCACCTGAAAAGAGCATCGGACAAGGAGTCTATATGCCGGGGGCGTGATAGTTGGAAAGGCAGTCGCAGCCAGTAGCATGGTCGCATATAGCGATAACGCCTTAGAACGGAATTTCGCCCTGAGGGTCATTGTCTAGGCTAGACGCCGGCTGGTTCCCGTTAAGTCTCTCGATGCCGAACCAGCACCACACGTTATCGTGACCGTGTCGCTTCTTGGCAACATTCTCGTTCCCTTCGTTCTTGTATTTCTCGAGGTGTCGACCGAGTTCCAGCCCGAAGGCGGTTTGGTTCTTTGGAAATTCACCTTGCTTCGCCGCCCAGCTTTTGTACGCCTCGTAAATTTCCGAGATGGGGGTGGGCTTGCACTCTAGAGATGTCACCTGATAGGTCTCCATGAAGAACCGGGAAACTTGTGACTGTGTCTGCCGGTACTCGGCTGTGGCCATCTTGACTTCAGCCGGCTCAGGCAAAGCAGCCTCGTGATTACTCCATGCGGTTTGCACGAACCTCCAGCCCTCGAGCAGCCAGTTAAATATGCCACTCGATTCCTTTAATAGCTTCTGCGTCAATTCCGGGTCCTTTTCGTCGTCGGAGAACTGGCGTTTAAAGGTTATCTTCTTCACTCGGTCCCAGGTCGAGTCTGTACCATCCAAGATGCGTGGTTCGTTGTTCATCCGTAGGAATACCTTGGCCTGGGGTGTGTACTCAATCTCCTGCTGGAAATTCGCCCGAACAGAGAGATCGTCGTTGCCTGATATTTTCTTAAGCAGGGCCGTATCGATCTTCATGCTCGAATCATCGGCCTCGCTCGCTGCGACAAATCGTTTACCCCGCATGCGGATCAAGTCGTTTCTGGGCTTGTCGGGTGCAGAGTACTTGCCGGTGGTGAACGTGGAGAAGCTGCTGTCCATCCCGTAGCCGTCGTGTTCGCCGAATATCCCACGGAGCAGCACATTGCACAGAACAGATTTCCCGTTGTGTCCGGCGCCGATTAGAAACAGCAAAATGCGTTCAGTGGTTAAGCCACTAAGACAGTAGCCGGTCACCCGCTGGACGTAATCAATCAGGGGTTGATTGTCGGGAAAGATTTCGGACATGAATCCATCGAATCTCTCGCATATCGCAAGCGGGTCATACGCTACCGGTGCGAGTTTGGTAATGAGATCTTCACGGCGATGCTCCCGAAGGCGGTCGGCCTCCAAATCGTATGTTCCATTTTGAACGTTGAGAAGAAGCAAGTTTGCATCCAACTCCCAGTCGTGGACGATTTTGACAGCAGCCTCACTCGCAGCTTGCCGGACTGCGCCGGACACATGCCGGTCCGACTCGGAGTCGATGGACCATTTGTAATCCCGTTCGGCCTTCCCGAGCCGGGCTTTGAGGATTTCCTGTTCGCCCGTCAAGGTCCCGCCGAACGCTTCCACGTGTGGCCCCAGTTCTTTCATGATTGCTAAAGACTCGTTCCGAAGCTCCTGTAAAACAACTTTCATCTTTCCGGCTACGTTCCGGCCCTTGGAATCACTCACCCATCGTTTACCATCCCATACCAGCCATTCGTTGCGTTCGGCGTGATAGCAGATGTCCAGTCCATGTGCTTCCAGCAGTCTGCGTGCGTTACCCGCGTCTGACCGATGGATGTCGAAGAAAGAGGCATCCACGGCGTGTGGTGGCGCTTGTGTGATTGGAAGGTCCGGTCGTGTTGACATCGTCTGTTCTCCCTCAAAAAGCCTTTTCCCAATGGCCGGCCTAAAACGCTAAGCCGCCTGAGGCGCTGTGCCTGATTTCTGGCGCTCAAAATATCGGACAATGCTGTAATGCCAGTAGGTTTCGCCGCGCCGATCGCCATGTTTTTCGTTCTGTTCCCGATATCGTTTGGGATATCTGCGCGACATTTCTGATTCGATCAACGCCATATCTTCGGTATGGAGTTTTCTAGCCAGCGAAGCGATAATTTTGTAATCCTCACCGGACGGTGATGTGTCATGGCCATTGATCGGTCCACGCTGAATATCCACGGCCGTTGTTGGATCGAGTTTGTCTTCCACCATTCGTTGATACAGGTTGGCAAGAGATACGCTACGAATTCCCGTGCAGCCGGCCGCCCTCTCGCCAGTCATGCAGAAATAGCGCCTGTTGCAATACATCTCCATGCGCTTCTTTCTGCCGCCTTCAACAGGTAATTCGCAATTCTTGACGATGATGTGCCAACCGGTTTTGGACTGAGATAACTCCGTGTAGCTGCCGAGATCTTTAATAATCTGTACGGCCCACCGTTCCGTCACGCCAGTCTGCGGGTCACGGCACTTATCCAAATCCACGCCGGCGTAGGAGGCAGCACCTTTTGCAAACACTAACCCGATGCCTGAAAATCTTCCGGTTTGCAATGCCCTCACACAAACATCGAAGGCGTTCCACGTTCTTGGTGCAGTCACATCGGCGTGGCGGCCATTCGGCTGATACGGCACCTTCGTCATGCGGCCGTTCCGCTCTTCGAGCCTCCACAGAAGCCACTGACGTAGTGCTTGCAACTCACCGGGAATTTTGTCGAACACTTTGTCCTTCTACTTCAGCACGTCGTTTTGATTCTTTGCACGCATCACAGAGCCGCACTCGGGGAGTTTTAAGAATGACATCGCAGATCTGGCAGCGTCTGATGTGCAGCCACATCAATCTCAGCGGCAATACGTTCACCGCGGGTCCGCTATAAACGGATAAAGTACTGAGTGATTTGTCTCTGTTCATTTCAGCGAATCGTCGATTACGTCTAGCCAACCTACGTTGCTTCTGCTGGTCTAGGTAGACCAGGTGTGCTGGGGATTTGCGATGAGCGGATTGCCGGCAGGCATTCCCGCAAAATCGTTGTCGGGGTGTTGCCGGAGCGAATGGTTTGCCACACTCTTCGCAGGGCATCGTTACGCCAGAATTTGAGTCTGTAGACACCCCCAGTGTTTTGGGTGCGATGATTTCCATTTCTTGGGTTACGTCGTTCATGCTGGCGCCTTCTCCTTCGAACGTTCTTGACGACGCCTCAAGATGGATGGCGGTGTGTGAGACGGGATGACATCGAGTGATGCGAGGAACGCATCTACTGAATCTCGCATATTATAGCTAACACTTTTCAAATAGGCCAGCCTGTTTCCAGAAGGCGGCCACCAGTGTCGGCCGGCGGCGCAGTCGTCGCAGGGCTCGGATGGCATGAATGCTG
>Ga0182024_10005593_pt1 | contig 28110 bp, 36 predicted proteins | sample P32metaG_FD_120480 | JGI IMG/M metagenome (GOLD analysis project Ga0182024, IMG submission 120480) | Permafrost microbial communities from Stordalen Mire, Sweden - P3-2 metaG (Illumina Assembly) | ecosystem: Environmental > Terrestrial > Soil > Wetlands > Permafrost | place: Sweden: Stordalen...
ATCTCATACGGAAAAAGGTACTTCTTGCTCATCGGATCGAGAACCCTTTCACGAAGGGTGGGACGAGTCCATAATTAAGCGTAGCAAGGCCGCGCGCTTCAGTGGTTGACCGAGTCCTCGAGATTCGCTCCGAGATACCCGTAGACGCCGACCTTCAGCACCTTCATCGACAGAAGGGCGCACTTGATGCGGGCCGGCCCGAGGTCTGAGGTCCCCAGCATCTTCAGTATGTCCTGCTTGGAGAGCTCCTTGACCCATTCGAGCGGCTTACCTTTTGCGAGCTCGGTGAGCATCGAGGCGGAGGCCTGGCTGATCGCGCAGCCCTTGCCGTAGAAGCGGATGTCCTCTATCTTGTTGTCCGCAGAGACTTTGATCTGGATCTCGATCTCATCTCCACAGAGCGGGTTCGAGTCCCTCGACTCGATGTCATGGGGGTCCAGCTTTCCGAAGTTCCTGGGGTTCCTGTAGTAGTCGAGTATCAGCTCCCTGTAGATGTCACTGCTGCTCATATGCAGAATATCCTCCTCGCCTTCGCCAGCGCGCTCATCAGCGCGTCGACATCCTCTCTGGAGTTGTAGACGTAGAAGCTCGCCCTCGTGGCGGCCGCGATCCCCAGCGACTCTATGAGCGGTTGGGCGCAGTGGTGTCCCGACCTGACAGCCACGCCCTCCTCGTCGAGGATCGAGGCGATATCGTGTGGATGGATGTCGCCGAGGTTGAACGAGACCACCCCTCCGCGCTCGGACGCCTTCTTCGGGCCATAGACTGTGATTCCCGGCGCGCCTTCCATCCTTTCGAGGGCGTAGGCCGTGAGATCCTCTTCGTGCTGCCTGACCTTGTCCATGCCCAGCGAGTCGAGGTAGTCGATGGCGGCGCTCAGCCCCAAGGCCCCCTCGACGTTCTGGGTTCCCGCCTCGAACTTGTACGGCAGATCATTCCATCTCGCACCCGAAGTATGAACCTCTTTGATCATGTCGCCTCCGCTCTGAAACGGCTGCATCTCCTGTAGCTTCGACCTTCTGCCGTAGAGGATGCCAATCCCCATCGGGCCGAGCATCTTATGACCCGAGAATACGAGGAAATCGCAGTCCATCTTCTGGACGTCCACGGGCATGTGCGGTACAGACTGCGCCGCGTCGACAACGGTGGTCGCTCCCGACCGCTTCGCCAAGGAGCACAGCTTGCTCACGTCGTTGATGGTCCCCAGCACGTTCGAGCATTGCGTGAAGGCCACGAGCGCAGGGGACTCGCTCATCAGCTCCTCGAACTGCTCTTCATCCAGCTTGCCGTCTTCCGTTATCCTGACGAACTCGATCCTCGCGCCCTTCTCCGCAGCAAGGAGCTGCCACGGCACGATGTTGCTGTGGTGCTCCATGATCGTCAGCACGATAAGGTCCCCCTCCTTGACGTGGGGCACGCCCCAGCCGAACCTCACGAGGTTCAGGGACTCGGTCGCGCCTCTGGTGAATATCACTTCTTCGAAAGCTGTCGCGCCGATGAACCTCCCTATCCTCCGTCGGGACTCGTCGAACGCTTCGGTCGCCTCGATGCTGAGCTGATGGACACCTCTGTGGGGGTTCGCGTTGTGCTTCATGTAATAGTCGCTGATTGCCTTGATCACAGAGCGCGGCTTCTGCGTGGTAGCCGCGTTATCGAGGTAGACGAGCTTCTTGCCGTGGACCCTCCTCTTCAAGATCGGGAAATCCGCCCTGATGCGCTCGACCTCCAGAGACTGCGACTTCAACAAAGGCGACCACTCATCGGCTAAACCTCCACGAAAACAGTCTCTGCGTCTATTTTAACGTTGAACACCTTCAGTGGCTCCATCGCGGGAGGGTTGTAGACCTGGCCCGTCCTGAGGTCGAACTGGGAGAGGTGGAGCGGGCACGTCACTGCGTCCTCGATAACGATCCCGTCGGCGAGGTCGAACTCCTCGTGGGTGCAGACGCCGCTGACCGCGTATATCTCGCCAGCGATGTTCGAAAGGAGGAGCTTGGTTCCCGCAACCTCGACCCCGACCATCCCTCCGACCGGAATCTTGGACACCGGCAGCGCCGGCACGAAGCTGGTCGCCGTGCTCACGCCCTGTACTTGTAATGCCTCTCGAAGACGTCGCTGCTCTGCTTGACTTCCACGGGGGCCTCTCCGGTTATCGCCATGAGCGTCTCCCTGTCGATCAATCGCCTGCGCTCGCCTTGCCACTTGCCTTCGATGATGAACTTCGCGCCCTCGCATGCCATCTCCACGGGGATGCGCGACAGCACAGGCTCGAAGAACCCGATCACTATCATCTTCTTCGCCTCGTCGCGCGACAGCCCGCGCGCCATCGGGTAGAAGACCTGTTCATCGTCCACCTGAGCGACCGACGCCGAGTGTGTCGCCTTCACTTCGTTGGTGTCGATGTCAAGACCCGGGATGCCGTCAGACCGGGCGCCCTTGTCCAGGAGCATCGCGTGGTGAGCCAGGTACGAACTCGCGTTCTTAGCTGTGTGTGTGATCTTGATCATCCCCTTGAAGATCGACTGGGACTCGTCCTTCAGGACTCCTCTGGCATGCAGCGCGGCGGTCGTGTCGGGGGCGTTGTGCACCAGGTTCGACTCCAGGTCGAAGCGCTGCTTGCCGTTGCAGAAGAACACCTCGAACCCCTCGACGCTTGCTCCGCGCCCGTTGAGGTCGAAGTTCAGACGGGACCTGGATATCTGAGAACCCAGCAGGATGGAGGTTATGTTCACGTGCGACCCGCTGGCCGCGCCCACCTCCTTGTTCGAGAGATACGTAGCCTTCTCATCGAGGAGCTGAAGACTGCTTGCATCCACGTGCGAAGAGGCGCCGGACCTCACTTCCAGGACCGCGCTCGTCAGGTATGGCTTTTCGCTGGTGCTCGTATAGAGCTCCTCCAGGAAGTTCAGCCTCGATGTCTCTTCTGCATAGATGATCGTCTGGTCGATTATGCTGGTCCCCGGGTTCTTGACCAGGAGCACCTTCCTCAGGGGGGAGCTGATCTCGACCCCGCGCGGGACGTGGATGAACGTCCCGCCGTTGAAGAACGCGTTGTTGAACGCTGCGTATTTCTCGCCGGTCGACTTTACGAGCTTATCCTGGAAGAGAGACTGCAGGAGGCTCTCCTTCTTCGATATGGCCTCGTGGATGCTCAGGACCTCCAGACCGCTCTTCGCTAGCGACTCGTCGAGATCCACGTGGATCGTAGTCGAGTTTCCCTGCAGGATGATGTTCGTCTCCTTTCCCGTGAGATAACCTTCGTAGTGCGAGCGCAGGTCGACCTTCTCGTTCGGCGGGTCCACAGAGAACTGCGCCGGGTCGAACAAGGAGATGCCGGTGTACTTGGTGTAGAGTGGCGAGATCTCGAGAGGGAGCTTGAGGAACTCCTTGAGGGACTCGCTCCTGAACCGCCTCAGCCATTCGGGCTCTCCAAAGGCAGACGCTATTGCATCGACCTTTTCCTCGGTGAAGGCGCCCACGGATTGTTGGGCCATCGTAAAACCCGAGTTCTGTGCCATCTAGCCGACGGCGCCGGTCATCTCGAGCGCCATCAGCCGGTTGAGCTCAATCGCGTAGGTCATGGGTAGCTCCTTGGTGAACGGTTCGACGAACCCGTTGACAATCATGCTCAGCGCATCTCTTTCGCTGATGCCTCTTGCCATCAGATAGAAGAGCTGGTCCTCGCCGACCTTGCCGACGCTCGCTTCGTGGGTCACGGTTGCGTCGTCCGCCATCACTTCCATGTACGGGAAGGTCGATGTCTTCGACCGTTCGTCGAGCAGCAACGCGTCGCACCTTACCGTCGACTTTACGTTGTGCGCGCCCCTCGCTATGTGCAAGAGCCCGCGGTAGACCGCAATGCCCCCGTCCTTGGAGACTGACTTTGAGATGATCTTGGAGGATGTGTCAGAGGCCAGGTGTACGACCTTGCCTCCCGTATCCTGTATCTGGTTGGCGCCGGCGTATGCCATCGAGAGTATCTCGGCGCTGGCTCTCTTTCCTAGGAGATAGATGGACGGATACTTCATGTTCCTGCCGGAGCCTACCTCTCCGTTCAGCCAGGTGACGCTCGCATCCTCGTACGCGTGGGCGCGCTTGGTGACGAGGTTGTAGACGTTCTTGCTCCAGTTCTGGATCGTGATGTACCTGATCTTGGCCCCCTTCATTGCGGACAGCTCGACCACGGCGGCGTGCAGCATCGCCTTTTGGTACATCGCAGCGGTGCAGCCTTCGATGTAGTGGACCTCGCTGTTGGGCTCTGCCACGATTAAGGTCCTTTCAAACTGTCCCATCCCCTGGGCGTTGATCCTGAAGTAAGACTGGAGCGGCATGGCGATCTTCACACCCTCCGGGACGTAGATGAACGGGCCATCGCTCCAGACAGCGCTGTTGAGTGCGGCGAACTTGTTGTCGCTCGGAGGGACAATCTTGCCGAGGTGCTTCTTTATGAGATCAGGATACTCCTTGACCGCGTTCCCTACACTGGTGAAGATGACGCCCTGCTGCTGGAGGTCCTTCTGCAGGCTGTTGTATACTTCCTGACTCTCGTATATGGCGCCTACGCCCGCGAGGAACTTGCGTTCGGCCTCCGGTATGCCCAGCTTCTCGAAGGTGTTCCGGATCTCTGGCGGGACGTCCTCCCACTTCTTGGCCGTCTCCTTTGCCGGCTGCGCGTAGTAGTAGAATTCGTCGAAATGAATCGGTGACAGGTCGACCCCCCACGTGGGTACCGGCTTTGCGAGGAAGCTCCTCAGGGCCCTCAGCCTGAAGTCCTCCATCCATGCGGGCTCGTCGCGTATGCGGGAGATCTCCTTCACGACCTCCTCGTTGATTCCCTTTACGCTGTTGTCGAGATAGCTCGTCGAGTCCGCGAAGCCGTACTTGGACTTGTAATCGTCTGTTACAATTTCAGCAGCGGAGGTCATTATAACTCAGATTATTACTTACGTTATACTATAAAAGCCTTCAGGCCACGACGTCGGCCTGCTCCTTGAGCCACCCATAGCCCTCCTTCTCCAACTTCAGGGACAGGTCTTCGCCGCCGGAGGCCGTGATCTTCCCCTCATAGAGGACGTGCACGTAATTGGGCTTGATGTACTTCAGGATGCGCTGGTAGTGCGTGATAATCAGCACCCCCAGGTCTGACCCGGCTATCTTGCTGACCCCCTCAGCGACGGTCTTCAGGGCGTCGATGTCGAGCCCCGAGTCGGTCTCGTCGAGGACGGCGAACTTGGGACGGAGCAACGCCAGCTGCAGTATCTCGGCGCGCTTCTTCTCTCCTCCGGAGAAGCCTTCGTTCAGGTACCGGTTCATGAACGACTCGTCGACGCCGAGCAGCTTCATCTTCTCGTTCATCGCCTCCCTGAAATCGAAGAGCGTGGGGGCCTGGTTCTTTTCGTCGGTGTGGACCGAGTTGTAGGCCGCCCTGAGGAACGAAAACATGGTCACCCCAGGTACCGTTACCGGATACTGGAACGCGAGGAAGAGCCCCGATTTGGCCCTCTTGTCGGGAGGATAGTTCACGATGCTCTGGCCGTCTATCAGGATATCACCCTGTGTGACCTTGTACTTCGGATGCCCCAGCAGCGTGTAAGCCAGGGTGCTCTTTCCAGAGCCGTTAGGCCCCATCAGGGCGTGCACCTCGCCCTGTCTAATCGTAAGGTTCACTCCCTTCAGGATCTCTTTGCCTTCCACTGACGCGTGCAGATCCTTGATCTCTAAGGTTGCCATTAGCTGCTTCGACCCGAAGCGGGCCACTAATTATTTAAACCTATAACCTTAGTTATAAACGCGGAATATGAATGCATGAATAATTCTCTTGGAATAAAATCGACAGCAGGAATTAAATAAAGAGTGAGGACGAGGGCGCCCATGACAGGCTACAAGGCACCAGACGTCCCAGCCGATAAGGTGACGCCCGTCCTCGTGAGGGACGAGCTTCTCAAATGCTTCGAAAGCGCCAACAAGGAGTTCATGGAGGTGCTGCATCAGCCGTCGACGGATGCGGCCATCCGGGCCCAGGTCCAGCAGTTCGTGACCGGCGTATTCCAGAACTGCGGGGCGAGCTTTGACCAACCGACCAAGGTAGGTATCGTCACGGCGATAGGACAGTGCAAGACCAACGCCGAGGCGATGATGGGGCCCGCGGGGTCGGGCATCATAGCGCACCACTACGCTGAGATGATCAAGCTGGTCGACAAGCTGCCGGACCGATAGGTCAGGCGCAGAACCGGGACAACTTCAAGGCCACCGCTTCCAGAAACTCCCTGTCGACGGAAGAGTGTGCGTTCAGCTCGTCGCTGTCGATGTCGATCTCGCCGACGACCTTGCCTTCGAGACGTATCGGGACGACTATCTCGGACTTTGTGTTGGTGAAACACTCAAGGTAGCGAGGATCCTTGCTCACGTCTGACACTATCTCGGTCCTCCCCGACTTGGCCGCGAACCCACAGACCCCCTTTCCGATCGGTATCGTCGTGTGGATGGTCGGCGCCGGCCCCGCCCAAGAGTCCAGGCGCAGGTCGTTTCCCTTCACCAGGTAGACGCCCACCCAGTTGTAGGTAGGGATGGTGTTCAGGAGCTTGACGACCTTCTGCCTCACCTCGGAGGCCTTGGGGGCTGACGAAGCCGCGGACTCGATCTGGGCGAGCAGCTCCTTCGCCTTCTCTCGGTCCATCCGCGATGAGGTCATCTCAGCGCTCTCCCCGGAAGATGGCCCTGAAGAGCATTGCCGCCACGAGGGCGCCGAGGATCGGCCCGACGACGTACAGCGGGTACCAGTACATCGGAGTCGTGCTGAAGATGAGCGAGACAAGGGCGGGTCCGAAGCTCCTAGCCGGGTTCAAGGAAGCTCCCGAAATCGCTCCCAAGGCCCAGATCACGGCGGCGATCGACAGTCCGATCGAGGACGCGCTCCAGGGCAGGTTGTTCGACTTGTCCGTCGAGCCGAGCACGGTCATTACCAGGATCATTGTGCCCACTATCTCGGCCAAGAGCGAGGCGAAGACAGGAAACGGGAGGTTGAGGTTTGGAAGGGTGCTTCCGAGGTCCGCTGACTTGGCGGCGTCTATACCCACCATCCCGAACTGAACCACGGCCGCGATGACGGCCCCCACCAGCTGGGCGCCTATGTAGGGCGCTATCCGGTTCTTCGGGAACTTGCCGGCCCCCCAGAGCCCAATCGTGACCGCCGGGTTGAAGTGCGCGCCGGATATCTGAGCTACGGTGGCAATCCCGATGAGGATGCCCACCCCGTGCGCGAGCCCGATGAAGCCCAGGCCGAGGCCGGCCCCGCCCGGGAAAAGGTCGTGATAGTTAGCGACGATCGTGATGGCGGTCGGCCCCAGCAGAGTCAGTACGAAGGTGCCGTATGCCTCCGCGATCAGGGCGCTTGATAGTGGCCTCTCCATAGAAATTTTTCTGGGCGCCATCGACCTCCCTCGATATTTAAATGATGACCGGGCGACCGGTCATCTCACGGGGCGGCTGGCGCGGCGTGCTCCTCAGATTCGGGCTTGCCCCAGCGGCCGACCTTGGGGACCGACTTGGACCTGAAAAGCCTGAGCCCGTTCTGGTAGTGTTCAATCTCGAGCTCGACGTACCGCATGTCTGAGAGGACCTCGTCTACCTTCTTCTGATCGGCGTTCTCCGATCTCAGCTTCGCCAGTTTGGCCTTCTTCTCCTCCAGAATCTGGCCGAGAAGCTGCTCATACTCCGTGGTCAACGAGTGGTCGACGGTCCGCAGGGCGTATAAACGCATGGCGTTCCAAGATTATTAACGGTAGGTCTGGTGAGGCTGGCAGTGGCATCATACACGGACGAGGTAGAGTTTTACGGCCATCCCATGGTAAGGTCGCTGCATCCGACCACCATCGAGGTCACCAAGGACGCGCACCTGACCATCAGAGGGGACTGCATAATCGGTGTGAGAGCCGACAAGGGCCTTTCGGACCTCTCCGCGGGAGTGAGGGACTCGATCATGAAGGAGGAATCGAAGATACTGATAACAATCGAGGTCCCCCCGAACGAGTTCGTGGTCAGGGCTACGGGAGGCGCGGCGCTCACCCTCGAAAGTCCGAGCGAGATGGTGATAAGAAAGAGCACCTGGGTCTCTCCGCGGACCCTCGCGCTGAACGCCGATGCGGCGGCCAAGGACCTGCCGAGGAAGATGGTGGAAAGCCTAAGGAACCCGGAGTGCAGGGCACTCCTCAGGATAGAGGTCCATAGCTGATGCCGTTCACCGTAGTAGCAAACACGATGCAGGCCCTGGTGAAGTATCACGGTCTGAAGGACTGGAAGATGCGGATACCCTATCACGACAGCATATCCGTCAATACCACCTGTCTGTACTCTGAAGTGAAGGTGACGGAGGAGCGGGAGGCCAAGCTGTTCGTGGCAGGAGAGGAGAACAAGGACGCTCTTCGAAGGCTTCAGGCGGTATCGCAGAGGTTGACCGGGAAGGCCTTCGAGGAGCTCGGCCTTCGGATCGACTCGAAGAACATGCCTGGTGTGGATGGAAAGGGCCTAGGATTCTCATCCTCTGCGGGAGCGGCCCTGACGTTCGCGATCAATCATGCGACGAACAAGGGCACCCCGGACCTCAGGGAGCTCTCGAAGATATCCCGGCTCTTTGCGGCGTCCGCCTCAAGGACGATCGTCGGAGGATTCTCCAGACTCTACGTCGGGAAAGGCGACGAGGACACATACTCGGAGAAGTTCGCAGACGAGAGGGACCTTCCCTTGAGGACCGTGATAGTCCCGCTGCCGTCCTCGGTCAGGACCGAGATGGCGCACGAGGAGGTGGAGAGCTCGCCGTTCTTCAAAGCCAGAATCGAATCGGCCGCAAAGAGGTGCGACCAGGTCGAGAAGGCCATCAAGGGGGGCGACCTGCGGAAGCTAGGCGAGTTCGTCGAGCAGGACACGCTGGAGCTGCACAGCGTCACGATGACCGGAAAGAACCACATGATCGTGATGAGCCCCGACACGATCAAGGTGATCACCAGGGTGAGAGAGCTCCGGTCGAATAGCGTCGAGGCGTACTTCTCAATGCAGACCGGCCCATCGGTCTTCATAAACACCAGCGAGGACGACGAGGACAAGGTGAAGAAGGCCATCTCGAAGATGGGGTACCGGGTGCTCTCCTCGTCGGTGGGAAAGGGCGCCAGACTGAAGCGTGGCTAGCCTCGTCTACGCTTAATAGCGCGACGCGGTTCCTTATGCTGAAGTTGTCCCAGCGCGCCATGACCGTCGGGGAATACCTCAGGGAACTGCAGGAGACAAGGAAGGAGAAACCCGCTCAGGTGAAGGAAGCGCTCGAGATATACATCGACCTGTGGGAGAACGCGATCAAGAACAAGACGATAACCCGCGACGAAGAGATCGACGACGCGCTCGTCAAGCTCGAGGCGAAGGGCGGCCTCTACCAAGCGGCAAATGGCTGAGCGGTGTCGGCCCGCTCCGCCGACAGACAATCCTTCGGCCGGCGTCACTTCTTGGGTTTTGGAGCCTAAGGCCTCGGCATTCTCTCTTTTGCCGTCGCGCCGACCGAATATGTCCTGAGGAACTTTAGGTTGAAGAGCGACGTGGCCGCGGAGTTCCTCACCAGCTCGTCCTCGTCCTTGAGGGCAGCTTCCAGCGTGGCCCGTGCAGACTGATTCCCGATCGAACCGAGGGCGGCCGCCGACTCGTGCCTGACGATCGCCTCTTTGTCGTGCCTTACGGCCTCCTCGAGGGCTGGCACCCCTGACGCGAGCCCCATCTGTCCGAGGGTGAACCCCGCTTCGTGCCTGACGAGCGGGTCAGGGTCGTGGAGGACCACGTCCGACAGCGTGGGGACCGCGAGCTCCCCGCCGAGCTCGGCCAAGATCGTAACGGCATGAACCCTGAGCACAAGGCTCGGTTCGCTTCTCAGGACGTCAACGAAGAACTGCTCGTTCTTCTTCTCGTACTCGTCCTCCATCCGCCTCATCATTTCGAGGCAATGCTTCTCGTCGTCGACGACGATGCTCGTGTACACGCTTCACGGCTCCATTTTGGGAATCTTATAACCTCAACTGCGCGTCAGACCAACGTCAAGAATGCGGCGAGCGCCCCGTTCTCCGCGAAGGCTTCCTCGGCAGAACCGGTGACGACCGCGACGTCCCCGTCGTGCGGCATCGCCCTGCGCATCGAGACCCAGGGCTCGCCCGGGCCATCCTTTTCGCAGTCAGCGCCCTCCCCGGGGACCATGAACCTCCCGGACTTGAACACCGATGTGAACGCCCCGTCCGCGCCCGCCTTTATGGCGGCGTCTCTCTGCTCTATGCCATAGCGTACAGCTTTCTCCGCTCCCGAAACTAGGACCGCCCAGCATTTGGCGCCCAGCCCCAGGGTCCTGGCGTTCACTGGTCCGGACCAGAGCAGAAGAGAAGATAGCTTCGCATACTCCTTCTCGCCCTTCTTGCTGAGCCGGCAGCCGTCTGCCTCGATGACGATGAGCTGATTGTCCTTGAGGCGCTTGATGAGTGTCCTCACTTCTCCCTGCCCGAGGCCTGTCAAGGCGCCCAGCCTGCCGCGACCCACCCTCCCGGACTTCCCTATAGCCACGAGAGCCTTCAGGACGTGGACCTCGGTGAAGACGGCGCGTGGGCCCTTGTAGTCGGAATCGAGAACCTCGCGGAGGGTCTGCAGAACCATCTAAGGCTCTTCCAGCGCCGAGATATTTCTCCTTTTGCGGTGGGCTCGCCTACGGCCGGTCACAGGCAGGGGCATAGGTCGGGGACGTCTCGCAGTATGACCACCCGAAGACAGACCCGGAATAGGCGGGGAGCTGGTCCGCGCCCGCCTGGGCTATCTGCCAGGATGAGGTAGTATTGTAAGTCCAGAGGAACCAGGAATCTGTCTGATTACTCTGGATGCCGTCGATCCCGTTGATAAGGTGCTCTCCGTACAGCGGGTACCACGTGGAGTTCATGTTTCCGCGGGTTATGTCTACTGTGACGAGGTAGGCGTTCCAACCCGGCTGCACTACGGTGTCGTTGTACCATGTGCTCGTCCCGTTGCCGAAATCCAGCAGAATATCAGTGGTGAGCGGGGTCGACTGCTTGAGCTCCGTGAGATAATGATTAGAGTTGTTCTGTGCCTGCTGATACTGCAGCAGATAGTAGCCGGCCAGAGTGGAGGAGACCAGGAGGGCGGCGAGCAGTATGACGATAATCGTGGTCAGCAATCTTGAGTTTGGCATACCAGGCTGGATTATCCAGGCAGGTCTTTAAGCGTTTCTTGGACTTTAAACACCCCGCTGTGTGAGCCGAGCCTCTTGAGCGAGCATCTCAGCATAGGGGAGGCCGGCGCGAAGGGAAAGGGCGTCTTCGCGGCCGCGAAGCTCCAGGCGGGAGACCTCGTGATAGACTACCAGGGGAAGGAGGAATGGATCTGGGACATTCCGGAGGATGTGTGGGAGTTCACGTTCCAGGTCGATTATGACCGCTACATACTCCCCGAGAAGGGCTCGTTCGGCTGGTACCTGAACCACTCCTGCGAGCCGAACTGTGTGATCCTAGGAAGGACGAGGGTGGTCGCCCTGAGCACGATCGAGAAGGGCGAAGAGGTGACCATCGACTATTCGACGAACGTCGGATGGGACGGGTTTGTGATGGAGTGCCGGTGCGGCTCGCCGGGGTGTCGAAGGGTGATCCGCAGTTATAGATATCTGGACCCTTCAATGAAGGCGAGGTACGGCGCCTGCGTCTCGAGATTCCTGCTGGAGAAAGCTGTGAAGTAACGCACAGAGAAGTCAGCCGCCCCCCCCTTGAAAACTACGGTTCGACTGGCGAAGGAATGAACGAGAACAGATTCACGCCTAAGAATTGCTTTTCATGTCCGGGGCGCCTTTCATTTCTGCAGTAGGTTCCTTCCCCGGTCCAAGGATCTGGTAATGCTCGGCGATGAGGCACGGGACGAGCGCGTAGACGGCCCCTCCGATCAGGTCGATGAGATAGTGCTGGCCGAGATATATGGTTGAGAACAGAATCCCTATCGTGACGGGGATGGAGACCAGGGCGAGTCTCCGGTCAATCTTGATCATGAAGTAAGAGAATATGATCGCGTAAGCCCCATGCAAGCTCGGAAAGGCGGCGAACTGGTCTACTTCGGCTAGTGAGAGAAGAGAGATGAGACTGTGCGGGAGGACGGCCGCGCTAGTGGTCTGATAGAGATTACTCGCCACCCCCATGTACCATGGCGGCGCGGTCGGGATGACAAGGAACGTTACGAGAGCGGCATACGATGTCAGGACCATGACGGTGACGTATCTCCCGAAGAGCGCCCGCTTCGCGAACCAAACCGTAAGGCACGTCGCAACCACTAGTGGAAAGTGCATGGTGTAGAACACGGTGGTCAGCAGTGTCACGGCGGGAGACGCAAACGTAGACTGGACCCACCCCGTCAAGTTGAACCCCCAAAGAAGCTTGTCAAGAGAGTATAGAGACGAGATGCCTCTCGAGGCTGCGAGCGAACCCACAGTTCCCTGGAGCGCCTCGTAGGAGAGCATTATGGAGATGATCGATATCCAATACTTGCCCATCTTTCTTGAAGAGCCGAGGACGGCCATTATGGCTACAGCGCCCAGAATGATAAGCGCTGGCAGGTAGTCGAGGGATACTCCATAGGCAAAATAGTAGATCGAGATACCAACCGAATACGCCAAGGCCGGGAGAAGGTAGACGTTACCCCGTAAATCCATCCGACCGATCCACCGCGTCATCATCCGCTTGGAAGACTGGCGCAGATTTCTCCTCCACCCTTCGACGCTGACCAGCTCTCGATCCCTTTCACAGCCTTGTCCACACGGCTAAATAAATTCGCGAGACGCGGAGTCCATCCCCGAGCCAAATCGGACGTGACACTTTCCGACATTCAAGCCTTGGAAACTACGGACTAGGTAGGGCGACACTCGTCTCAGATTCGGTCCAAGACGACCAAGAAACCAGTTCTGTCTCATGGATGCTGCACGATTGGCCGTTAGCCGTATTGCTTCAGCCTCACTGTCGCGGCAGGTGCCATATTGCCATCCGCTCCACTCTGCGGTAACGGACCTCGCATGTAGTTGTATGCTCCATAATCGGATACTCCGATGACGGATCGGCCGCCCCAGCATCAGCAGAATCCCGAACCCTGCGAGCCTATCCCGATGTGACCGACCTCACACAGATATTAGTGAGCTCGGCTTTCCCTTCCGCTCATACCGCGACTCGGCGATCCTCTCACGAAAATCTGACCTAAGGGAGGGGTGCCAAGACCACCGATTCTGCTGCACAAAGGACCGCGTTCGATTAGAACGGAAGCGGGTCCGGTAGGAAGCGCTTAATTTTCTAAGCGAATCACGGAACGTCAGCGACCGAACAAGACCTCAGTTGAGCCCATACGATTTACGGAGCTTCTTGAACAGTTCCGCGAACCGCGGATCTTCGTGCATGTTTTGATAGTTGGGATCGTTTAGTTCGCCGGGTCCCATGACTTTGCGGTCGACCAAATATTCGGCCAGGGGGAAGAATCGCTGTTTGTCTCCAATAAGGGAACAAGCATAGGCTAGCTGCCATCGAGCAAACTGCTCCTCTGGAGAGTGATTCTCACCGATGAGCGATAGCGTCTCGTCAATGAGTCGCGAAGATTCTTCCTTGTTTCCCAAGTGCGCTTCGATCCGAGCCTGAACGCTCTTGTAATCGATATCGTTAGTCAGCCTGCGGTATGTCTGCAAGTCGCGGTAGACTTCCTCCCTGGCTCCCTTGATTGAGGCATGAAGAGCTCTAGCAAAGTATCCAAGACTGAACCCAGGTTCGGTCTGTATGAGCCTTGTGCATACTGCCAGCGATTCATCATTGCGCCCGACGAAATAGTATGAGATCGCGAGGAGCCAAGCTCTAGCCGGCGGGAGAGGGTCCAGTTCGTAGTCTTTCTTGGCTTCCTCCAGTGCCTCATCGAGTCCGCTCATGCCACGCAAGATCTCACCGAGCCTTTGATGGGCGTCGGCGTTGTTGGGGTTCAGTGAGATTGCCCTCTTGAGTTCTATCTCCGCTCCGTTGTAGTCGTTCTCCATCATCGCATAACCCAGGGCGGCATGCGCCTCTGGCGACGCGTCGTCCAGTTCGAGGGCGCGTTTCGCAAATTCCCTGGCCTTCGTATATGCTTGAATTCGGTCCATCCATCCATTGTCGGCCGCTGCAGTGTAACAATCTGCAATCCCCGCGATGGCCCGAGCGGACCCGGAGTCGATCTTCAGTGCGTCTTCGAACAGGAGCACCGCCTGCTCGTTCGCCTCCCTGGTTCCCCTGTTCCATAGGGAACGGGCTCTAAGGTAGAGCGTGTATGCATCCGGGCTCTCCTCGTGACCACCCGCCCGTGGAGAAGGCAGCTTCAACGCATCAGCTATCTTGCGCGCGATTTCAGACTGGGTCTCGAAGATGTCTTCCATGTTCCTATCATAGCTCTGCGCCCAGAGGTGGGCGTCGCTCTCAGCATCGATCAGCTGGACGGTGATTCGGATTCTGTTTCCTGACTTTCTAACGCTGCCTTCTAGAAGTTTCCCCGCCTTCAGTTCGCGTCCGATCTCGGTCATGCTCTTCGAAGTCTGCTTGTACCTCATCGCGGAGGTCCGCGAGATCACGCTGAGGCCGCTGATCCCCGAGACCGTCGAAATGATCTCATCCGTCATGCCGTCTGCGAAGTATTCGTCCTTCGGATCCGGGCTGATATTGGCGAAGGGCAGCGCCGCTATCCGATGCGAGTCGACAAGGGGCTGTTGCTCCAACTTCGTCCCACCAGGCGCGGGAACGGTCGCCTTTGCTCCTTGGGGTTGTTCCACTCCGCTGAAAGAAACGAACTTGTTGACAAGACCGTCGTTCACGGGCTGAGCCTTGATCCAGAATTCCTTGTTCTCGGGGTCACCGGCGTCGAACAGATGATCGTACTTCACTCTGTCCTCGCCGGGTGGCATCCGCTCCACGCACCGAACGGCTAACTGACGAATCTGGCGAGCGCTCGTCAGTTTGGCGTCAAGGGCCACATAGTACAGAACAAGCTTCTCGACTTCGTTCACCCGTTTTCCTGACTGTCTTGCCGCAGTCAAGATTTGGGTCGCAAGAACAAGAAGCTTGTCTCCCAACGCGAGCTGGGGCACAACAAACTCGTTTCCTCTGGCGATCCTGCTCAGAAGGTCGCTCCCTTTGGGGCGTTTCGATATTCGTTCCTTCATCTCAGAGAGAGAATCGCCGGAGCTTCCTGCGAGGACAAAGCAGGTTCTCAATGCGTCTGGATCGGGAAGCTCCAGGGATGGCAGCATCGCCTCGTATGGCCAACCTTCGGACGGCTTTGAGTCCACTTCATCGACAAAGCAGAGGCGGGGCTTCTGTATCCTCTCTATCTCAGATAACTTCGCCCGAAACTCTCGTTCGTCGAGCTTCGCTAGATTCAGTTCTCGGTACTCTATCGAGTTTCCCAGCGACTTTGCGACTTCCTGTACGAAGAAGCTCTTGCCACTCCCGGGGGGGTGCCCATATCAGAAAATTTTCTCTCCCGTGATTGTTGGCTAAGATGCTGGTGGTTATCTTCTGCCTTGTATTTTTCATGGAATTCCTCGCAGATTGGTCGTATCTCACAATCCCTCCCACGACTTGGTATCTCGCGAGGTCGATTTCATCGAGGTCGAGTACGAGCTTCAGCGCATCAAGCTCGTTTGACTCCACCATCGAATCACTAAGACCATTAGTTCGGCGAGATGAGATATAAGTTGCGCAGAACAGCCAATCCTAGGGCAACGCATCTTAATCCCCCTCGCGGATTTGTTAGACTGCGGCCTCGCTTATCGGTAGATTCCGCCGGGGCACGATCTGAACGCGACGTTAACATTTCGATCCGAACACGACGGTGGTTGGTTCTCTCCTGATTGACAGTCCCTCGCCTCTCGATGAAAGAACTGTGGCGTGCACGATGGGATGCGCTTGGTATTCTAAGCGAATCCACCTGATTCGTAGTCAGGAATAATGAGGCGCCCCCGACGGGATTTGAATATTCATTCACGGGAACCAAATGCGGCAATCTTGGAACGAACGTTTGGATGTCTTGTGCCAATTTGGCTCACAAAGCGGTGGAAGTTTGGATATCCGTTTATGTCGATAAACCATCTCACTTCCGCTTTGTTAACTCTGAGGTCAACGTACTCGTTCCTATACATCGTACTGCTTATTCCGAAGTTCCTCAACAAGAGCAGCTGCACGTCTGCTACAATCGTCTTCGTCTTTTGTGCAAGAGAAATCCGCGGATAAACACCAGAGGTCGTCTTTCGAGCTTTCACTGACCCGTCGGCATCGTATAGTCCAGACAGGAGGGCCCCTACGCTAGTCTGCCCTTTCTCGATTATGCATAACGGAAGATGCTTCAAGTCATCCTTTGTCCCTACAGGAAGACCAACTTGTTCTGATTTGAATAGTAAAAGTGATTTGGACCAGACTGTCGCATAGATCGAGTTGTGATAGCAGTAGATGGTCGCTTTGAAATCGTACAGCTTCCTGATTAGAGGAACAGTCACCATTCTATAGTATTCTTCCTCGGTCGACAAATTACTACTGATAGAATATCGATAGGAATATGGCAGATAATGAGACAGGCAGCCATCGCCTATGTGTAGGCCGGTCTCGTACGCCAAATCCGGACTGTCCAAACGCGGTATTTTCACACTGAACTAGTACGGCACTACATATTAGCATAGATGTGGCGGGCCCGGTGGGATTTGAATTCGTGGGCGCTGTTGCGCCTCCCACGACATGCTGGTCACTCCCAAGAGCTAGCTAAGAGCCAGCCGCTCTAACCTGGCTGAGCCACGGGCCCACCCTTCGCAAAGCCCCCAAAGAGAAGCATATTTACTTTCCACCGGGCCGATTTGTTATTAACAACCGTCCGGTTCGAAGGCCGGCTGGAATTGGGAAAACTAACCTTCGTCGGTCTCGGGCTGGGCGACCAGGGCGTCAGCATCGCAGGGGTGAACGCCATCAGACAGGCGGACCTAGCCTACCTCGAATACTACACGAGCCCGTACGCCCCCAGACTGCTGCAGGAGCTGGAGGGAGCGACCTCGAAGACAGTGACTATAGTCGACAGGGTCTTCGTCGAGGACGGGAAGAGGATCCTACAGGAGGCCGCCGCCAGCAGCGTCGTCCTGGCCGTTCAGGGGGACCCCATGATCGCCACGACGCACAGCGACCTGCTCGTCAGAGCCGTATCTCACGGGATCGAGACGGAGATCATCCACGGTGCGACTATCCCGACCGCAGCGGCGAGCGCGAGCGGTCTGCACTTCTACAAGTTCGGGGCGACGGTCACGTTCACCAGGGACCACGTCAACTACCATCAGCAGGTGTACAAGAGGGTCCAGCAGAACCTCCTCGACGGCTCGCACACGCTGCTGTTGCTGGAGTACGACACGGAGAAGAGGGAGGGGGTGACGCCTTCCGGGTTGATGGCGGGGCTGCTCGAGGCGGAGAAGAACTTCAAGAGGGAGGTGGTCAGCGAACAGACGTTCGTCATCGTGCTCAGCAGGGTCGGGACGCACCAGGAGAGCGTCAGGGCCGGGACTATCGCGGCGCTCGGGGGCGTCGACTTCGGAGAACCACCTCACGTCGCGATAGTACCTGCGAGGTTGCACTTCACGGAGAAGGAAGCCCTTGCCGCGGTGACCGGTCTCGGCGAGACATACATCCGCGAGAACGGCGTCGATATGAAGCGTACCGCGCAGGTCCTCGTACCCAGGTACGTTGAAAAGGCTAAGAAGGCCCTGCAAGTCGCCAGGACCACCTTGACGGAAGGCTATGAAGAGCTCTTCGAGAACGTCGAGCTCTACACGAAGGACGCGGAGAGTTTTCTCGCCAGCGACCAGGACGAACTGGCCATGCTCAGCATAGGCTACGCAGAAGGGCTCATCGACGCTCTGACCTTCACCGGTAAGCTCAAGCTGGAGTGGTGAAGCATGGAAGAACTCGACACGCTGAGGGCAGTATACTCCGCGAACCTGAGGGAAGGGCGGTCGACGCTCGAGGGGATCGCAGCACTTACGGGTTGGCCGAGGGAAGAGGTCTCGGCGAGGGTGCAGGCGGCCGCGACGGCCGGGCTCCTGCAGCTGAACGGTCCCGAGGTAATCCTGAGCGTCAAGGGAAGGTCCAAGCTCAAAATCGTCATGATAGGAGGCGCATTCGAGATAATCCACCCGGGGCATCTGCACACGGTCGAACAGGCGAGAAAGCTGGGGAACACGCTGGTCGTCGTGGTGGCCACGGACAAGACCGTCACCAGGAACAAAGGGCGCGACCCAGTGACGAGCCAGGAGTGGAGGGTCAAGCTCGTGTCCGCGATAAGGGGAGTGGACGTGGGGATACCCGGGGGTCAGGGGAGCATCTACGACACGCTGGAGAAGGTCCGCCCGGACGTGGTCGCGCTGGGTTACGACCAGACACACAATCCCTCAGACATAGAGTCCGAGGCGAGAAGAAGGGGCCTGGAGCTGAGCGTGGTCCGCCTGTCGTCTCCGCTCCCCGACGTCAAGACGTCCAAGATAGTTAACGCGCTGTGAGACGAGACTAGGACGAGACCGTCACGGTGACCTCGTCCCCGTCCTTCAGCCCGAGCTCTTTTCTAAAGTGGACCGGTGATATTATCTCCATGACGCTGTCGTCGTAGTGTGTCCGGTCTATCACGAGCACCGCCGCCGGATAGCGGCCGTTCACCGTCGCCCGATAGCACCTGGCACCGCCGTAGGTGCGCTTTTCACTCTCGAAGCCCTCTATCCTCAGCCCCTCGCGGGATCGCAGGTCCCTCTTCTGCTCCATCTGGGTCTGCGACTCTAGCTTGAGGTTCAGCGTGCCCGGGAACGCGTCGAACCCGAGCACCTTCGAGAACTGGCGCTTGTATCCCTCAAGACCGATGTAGTACGCTCCCTCTCCCAATCCCTGGAAGAGCTTTCCCTTGAAGGCGACCTCGTCGCTCTTTCCCTCGACGGCCGCCTTCAACTGCGAGTACTGGGAGTTCACGATGTCCAACCCCTTCGGGGTCAGCTTGACCGCGAAACGCAGACCCATCCTCCTCCTCTCTATCAGCCCCAGCTTCTCGAGCTTCTGGAAGTGCTGCGATGCGGCCTGCTGACTGTGCCCCGTCCTGGCCGCGATTTCCTCTGTGGATATCTCAACGAAGTTTAGGTGGGCCTTGAGCTTGACAAGCTCGAACAGGTCCGACATCAAGACCGGACTCAACTGCTCCATGTTGACTCACCCCGCCCAGAAGCCTGAGATATATGACCCTATTTCATGATTCGTCGGGTGCTGCAGACCGTGCCGGAAGGACGGTCGCGCAGAGCCAAAGCCATCATTTCACCCTCCGCTGAAGGCGCTCTATCGAGGAGAGCAGGACCTGCCTCCTCGTCTCCTCCGCGAGTATGCCTCGCGTGTCCTCCGTGATCATCCTGGCGACGTCTATCTTCCGGCGCACGCCGTTCACTACATTGTCGAAGACCGCGAAGGGCGAGAGCAGAGCGTAAAGCCTCTCCATCATCTCGAAGTACTCCGTTGCGTTCTCCGTCTTGCCCGCCGTTATCGAGACGAGGAGCATCCTCTTGAGCTCGCCCACGCTGTCCAGGAGCCCTAGAAGGTACGCTTCGTCGGAGACGCCCAGCGCCTGCGCGTCCGGCACCGGTTTGTCCAGCACGACCGCCTCCACCGTCGAGGCCTCGACGAACTCTGCCTCCGGCGAGACCAAGTAGCGGGAGAGGCTTCCCTTCCCGTCCTTCCTCATCTCGTCGAGGAGCTTTACGGCCCTCTCGATCTCCGCCCTCGCCTCTGCCTTCTTCCGCGAGTGAAGCAAGACTATCGCCCTCGAGCTGGCGAGGATGACGTCTCTGCTCGTCTTCAGCATCCTCTCCCTGCGTTCAAGGACCAGCTGAAGGTTGCCTTCAACCTTCTCCAGCGACTTCTCGGCTGCTGTCAGGTTCATTTTAGGACTATCTGGGGAGCGCCGGCCATCACATAAGCTTGCCGAGCAACGGTGGTCCACCGGAACCCGTGCATGACCCTTCCCCTCTCATCGGTGAAAGAGGGTAGCAAACGACAAGTAGCGCTGTACCGCACAAGCTGCGGGAAAGAATTTTCCATCCACAGTAGAGGATATCAATGATGCTCTGAGGAGTCGAGGGCGAAGGTGGAGAGGGGAATTCACAAGAGACGCGTCGACTTGAACCAGAGACAGGCCGGCCGGCAGAGGGGGTCGCGTCTAGATGGTTAACCGAGCCTACAACCGCGGCCGCGCGAAGGAGTACAAGGTGATGGAGATGCTACGGATCGAGGGCTGGGTCGTCGGAAGAAGCGCGGCATCGCACAGTCCTGTCGACATCTTCGCGGCGAAGGAGGGAAGGGTGCTGCTCGTGCAGGTCAAGAGCGGAAAGGCGCGGGTGCAAAGCGACGAACTAATGGAATTGGTTAAATGGGCAGAGGCGTTTGACGCCGACGCTGAGGTTTGGCATTTCAAGGGGAGAGGGAACCTGCAGAAGAGGCGCGTCTCGAAGGCTCGAGGCTGAGACTTTGGAGCTGAAATGTTACCTCTGCGATGAAGAGCTAGACAAGAACGCCAAGCCCTTCAGGGTGGGCACAAAAGAGGAGATGATATGCAGCGAATGTCATACCAAGACAGTCAACCGCAGGAAGGCCCTCGATAAGGGCGGCTAACGGCGTTGCGTATTACGAAGCCGAATATGCGTGCCTGAGGTCGCTGATGACGCGGATACACTCTACCAGCGACTCCTCATCGTCTCCCTTCTCGTGACAGGCGAGCGCCCGTTCATACTCTCTCAGAGCCATCAACGCGTTCGTGAGAGGTGAGCCCGTCTCGGACAGCGAGAGAGCGCCGGCCATCTCGTACCACTCTGCCGCCTGCCCGTAGTCGTGGAGGTTCTCGAAGCAGTTCGCAATCCATTCGCATAGCTCGACTTTCTGGTCCGACGACTGGAGCCTCAGAAATTCCTGCTTCAGGACGTTCGCGGCGGCTTCACGGTTGCCGCTCCTCGCCAGTTCGAAGGCCTCGGTTACGCTGACCACACCAAGTTATACCGGTGGGGAGGTTAATAGAGGAATGCTCTACAATTGTTGAGCTGCTAATCAAGTGATAGATTCCTTATCTCGGCCCGCTCAACGGCCCTGATTTTCCTCCTGGTGGCCGCCTCTCGGAACCTTCGCTTCTCGTCAGACGAGACCGGGACCACCGGCTCGACGGGCGTAGGGCGACCCTCCCCGTCCAGAGCCACATACGTGAGAAAACAGGAGCCCGTGTGGGTCACCTTTCCGCTGATGAGGTCTTCTGCCTCGATCCGGACGCCAATCTCCATCGACGTGGTCCCCACGTAGTTCACAGCGGCCTTCAGGATCAGGAGGTTCCCGAGGTAGACCGGGGCGAGGAAGTCCGTCCGGTCGATCGAGGCGGTGACGACGTTTCTCCTAGCATGACGAAAGGCGGCCACGGCGGCTATCTCGTCCATGTACTTCAGTATCGAGCCACCGAAGACGTTGCCGCGAATGTTCGCGTCGGTGGGCATCATTATCCTGACTGAGGTGACGGCGGAGTCCGAGACCGGCCGTCCGGCACCAGCTCTCTTGGTCATCTGTTGGCTAGCACGCGCGAGGAGAGATTGATAAAGATAGTTTCCGCATTCAGACGGTCATGGACTATCTCACGCCCGAAGAGATGCGTGAGGCCGAGAAGAGGGCAGCCGGCAGGGGCGTCGACACGGAGGTGCTGATGGAGAACGCAGGGAGGGCGGTCGCTGACACGATCGACCAGCGATATCCGTCTACCGGTCGGAGACGCGTCCTGGTCGTCTGCGGCACCGGCAACAACGGGGGCGATGGCTTCGTAGCCGCCAGGCACCTGAAGAAGCGACGGAGCGTGCTGGTACTATTGCTCGGGACCCCCTTCGCGATAAAGACGGAGGAGGCACGGAAGAGCTGGGCCCGCGTGGAAGGATCGGTCGTCTCGATCGATGGAGTCGCGGCCCTGCGTAATCACCAGAAATACTTCGACCGAGCCGACATCATAGTAGACGCCATCCTGGGAACCGGCGCGCACGGCGAGCTCAGAGAGCCCGCAGCGACGGCCGTGAACATGATCAACAGTTCCAAGGCAGTGAAGGTCGCGGTGGACATCCCCTCGGGTCTCGACCCCCTGACGGGGGAAAGCTCCGCGGTGGTCGTCAAGGCCGACCTCACGATAGCGCTTCACAGGCCGAAGCTGGGTCTTCGCGGAAAGGATGAATATACGGGCGAGGTCACCGTGGCCCCGATAGGGATCGATGAGTAGGATGATCGTGTGGCAGATTCCCGTGGGGACCATGCAGAACTTCGACTATCTGCTCATGGACGAGGATAGCAAAGAGGCGATGGCCATCGACTCAGGCTGGGAGACCGCGCCGGTGGTCAAGGTCGCCGAGAAGGAAGGCATGAAGGTCAGGTACGTCGTCGCCACGCACGGTCACTTCGACCACGTGGAGACTCTGCGGGAGCTCGCAAAGCGGCTCGGGGCGAAGGTGGTCGTGCACGACGCGTCAGACCTTCAGGCAGACATCCGCGTCAAGGATGGCGACGTCCTTCCCCTCGGGAAGAGTTCGGTGCGGGTCATCCACACTCCCGGGCACACTCCAGACAGCGTGAGCCTGTTCGATGGTACGAACGTCTTCACCGGAGACACCCTCTTCATCGGCAACTGCGGAAGGACCGACCTTCCCGGAGGCTCGCCGGAGACGCTCTTCCACAGCCTCCACGACGTGCTGATGAAGCTGCCACCGGGGACCATAATCTATCCGGGGCACGACTATGGCGATGTTCCAAGCAGGAGTCTGGCCGAAGAAATGAAGGTCAACCCGGTCCTCCTAGCGAGGAGCCTGAAGGAGTTCACCGGCGTCGAGTGACGCTAGCCGAACCACTTTTCCAGTGTGTCGGTTCTGGAGCTCTCGACTTTGAGGATGCGCTTCGATGCCGCCTCGACCCTCTCGGCCGAGAACGAGTGTTCGCCGACTAGGAAGGCCTCGACGGCATCCGGTTTGAACTCTTTCCAGACTGGTTTGACGTCGCGGTCGGCCGGGGGCGAGAGGAATATCTCCCTTATCGCAGGATAGTTGATCTTTGCGAGCTCATCCTTCAGGGGCTCGACCTTCTCGAGGGAGCCGTACGTCCTGATGAATTTCAGCGCCCGCGCCGGACCTATCCCCTTGAACCCGTCCGGGTTGAAGTCGGTTCCGAGCAGGATGCCCAGGTCGATGAGCTGTTCGCGCGTGAGCTGAAGGCTCTGCAGGGTCTCCGGTAGCGATATCGTCTCTGGCTCGACCTCGATGAAGATGTTCTTGCTCGGCAGCCTCCTCCTCCCGGAGATGGTGACGTTCCTCACGAGGAGGGGCGTCCCGAAGAGGAGCGAGTCGTGGTCTTGGGAAGCGACAGCGTCCACGGTACCCTCGGCGGCCATCACGGACGCCTGCGCCTCACCCTCCGACGGTGCGTCGTACCAGGGGATCCCCATTGCGTCGAGGAGCTTCTTCGCCTCCACTACCATGTCGTTCCTGAGCGATGTCGAGGCTTCGGCGTACTTCCTCGCGCTCGCCATGTCACCGACCGCCACCGCCTCGTGATAGTGCCGGGTCGCCTCCTGCTTGACCTGGCGCCTCCTGTGAATCTCCTCCGACTTCAATTCAGGGGGCGCGCCGTCGAAGACGTAGACTAGCTTGATGTTCAGCTCCATGAGGTTGACGTTCCTGTAAAAGAGCCCGCTGAGGTGGCTCGTGACGCGGCCCTGCGAGTCCTTCAGGTGCTCCCCGCCGACTCCCCTTATGATCGCGAGGAACTGATAGAGGGCGTTGTAAGCGTCGACCGCCATCATCTTATTCGAAAGGGAGGAGAGTTCCACCTTTCGCCTGGGTATGATGTCCCCGAGGTCTATGCCCACGATTCCTGACCCACCGGCGGAATAATTAACCTTCGCCGTACTGAGTGGGTTCGAGAGGCGTCTCGACGAACTCGATGCGTCTCTTCTCCTTGGCGGCCCACCTGATGCTTATGGTACCGAGTATCTCGAGGTCCATGAGGCACTTGTTGAGCTCGTGGACCGAGTAGCTGTCGGACTTGTTGATGAACTCCAGTATGTCGTCGTCTGTGGCAGCTTTCTTGTCCTTGATGTACTCAAATACGCGATAACGGAGCGGAGGCTTCATCTAGATTTTCCAGTTCCGAAGAACGATTACGGGATATCGTTCCTCTATAAAAGCTAAAGCTTCAATCAGACCTTCAGGGTGCTCGACATTCTGCTCACGGCGGTCAGCTCGTACTGCTGCACGTTGGCGGCCGTGGAGACGGCTTTCTCGACCTTGTCGACCATGCCTTCGACCTCGGGCGCTACCACGTCGATGATGAGCGCGTAGAGCCCGAACGCTATCGGCTCCTCTCTTGACGCCCTGATAGACATCTCAACGGTGAGGTTGCCCTTGATCGTCTCGAGCAGGGTCTGCCATGGCACTTCCGGGCCGGTAGGTAGGACTTTGATCCTGATGACATACGAACCCATCTGACTTCATCGAGGCCCTACGACTAGCATTGATAAAGATTGAACCATTGGCCAAATCGGCCGCTTCGGTATTTGCGCATTTGGTAGTCAGCGGCGGTTAAGAGCTCAACCACGTGATGAATACAGGGCAAATGTTGGCAGGCAAACCGATGAATGCCAATGAGCGGGCAGTTTGGGAAGATGCCGAAGGGACAATCAGCGCAAGGGCCCCGCCGAAGAAAGGCGGCTACTTCATTATCACTGTTCAATTTTCCAAAGAGATTCTTGATGATTATTGCGAGGGCGCAAGAAGAGACGGCGTCCCCTGTAGGGTCACCTCCAGAAAGAGCCCAAAGGGTTGGACCGAGTACAGAACCTACATAACGGGAGCGGAGAATGTGGCGAGGGAGATTAGACTCACATCGCCTTTCCGAGGCATCCATCGAAGAAGAGGCAAATCGAGGAGTTCGAGGGACAACTCATGAAGCCTAGGATCAGAAGAGACGAGAGGATTTATGCAGCTAAGCGGGAACTAGGCCTAGTCTAAGGGCCCTCGAACGAGCAGCTAATGCACTTGTACTTCCGGGAGAACTTCCTGCACCGCTCGCACCGCCAGATGAAGACCTGGTGGCAGTTGGGACAGTAGAAGCGCGACGCCTCCTCACGCGGCATGATCGGCCTGTTGCATGAGGTACAGGTCGGGAGTGTGATGCTCTTCTGCGCCAAACTGGCGAGGCCTCTCCGGGACTATCACATATACCTTGCTAGGACGTCGGTCACTGGACGAGTGAGGAGAGGGCTTGCTTCGCCTCCGCGGAGAAAAGGAGGGCCGCCAGCTGCAGAGTCCCCTTCACCCCGAGGGCCGAGAGGAAGGCCGTCGCGTGGAAGTCAAAGTCGGTGGAGGCTAGCTTCTCAGCGACCCTCTTCGAGGACAGGGCGGAGACTATGTTCTCCAGGTCGGCGTTGGAGAGACCCTCGAACATGCGTCTGAGGCGCTTCATCGTCCGGAACTCGGCCCCGAAACGCTTCTCCCAATCCCTCTGGTAGTTCCCGACCAACGCCGGGTCTTTTTCGCTGATCGATTCCGCCACGCATCTGGCCGCGATCATCCCTCCGGCGACCGACCCCAGTATCCCGCCTGCCGTAGTGGGCTTGACCTGCCCCGCCGACTCGCCCACGAGCACGGTGCGGCCGGAGACGAAATGCTGGACAGGTCCGCCTACGTAGATGGGTGCCGCTACCTTCGTCAAGACCTTGCAGTCTCTCCCGGAGAGGAATGCTTCGAGCGTCCTGAAGCTGTTGATCCCGAACCCTGCCACGCCCACCTTCGCCATCCCGTCACCGCGCGGGATCACCCACGCGAAAAAGCCCGGATACTTGTCCTGGTCGAGGTGCACCTCCACCTCCCCGTCCCTGAACCACCCTCCGCGGACCTCGTACTTCGCCGCGGGAATCAGGCCGTCCCTGTTCCGCCGGATGATGCCCGAGGGTCCCGTAGCGTCCACGTAGTATGAACAACGATATTCCTCCTGACCCGTCCCCACCTTGACGCCTCCATCGTACCCCTCCGTCCCCGTGACCCTCGTGGACGTGAGGACATTCGCGCCCCTGGAGACTGCCGTCTCGGCGAGCTGCTGCTCGTACGCGCTCCTGTCGATAACTATCACCTCGAGCTTGGAGGCGTCCAGAGACGCAGAGCCCCCGGAGGGAGCGAAGACGGTACCCTTCGTGACGCGGCTCTGTATGCACCGTTCCGCGGGCGCTATGTAGTGTCTCATGGCCTTCAACGAGACCAGGCCGTCGCACTTCTCTGGCTCTCCGACCTCAGGATGCTCCTCCAGGACGAGCACCTTGAGATCCCTCGACGCTGCCTCCGCGGCGAAGCTCAAGCCTCCGACGCTGCCGCCTCCCACAACTACATCGTAGGTCGAGCTCAATTGGGGAATAAACCCTTAACCCGTTTGGTATTAACCCTTGACCCGAATCGGGTACGAAATGGCGGAATTAAAGCAGGTTATCGTGGCACGGACCGACCTGGGCATGGGTAAGGGCAAACTGGCAGCCCAGGTGGCGCACGCTTCTCTCGGCGCGGCAGAGGAGAGCATGAGAGGGAACCGGGAATGGTACCACCAGTGGAAGGAGCAGGGACAGGCCAAGGTGGTGCTGAAGGCGGGGAGCGAGTCGGAGCTGCGGGACCTGATGAAGATCGCCAAGACGATGGGCCTACCATGCGCTCTGATACAGGATGCGGGCCTGACCCAGCTCGAACCGGGCACGGCCACGTGCCTCGGGATAGGACCAGCGCCCGTCTCGATGATAGACAAGGTAACGGGGCAGCTCAAGCTACTATGACCGTCGACCCCCCTGCGGTAGACCGGGCCGCAGGCATGACGGCCTACGCCACCCCAGGCGAAAGTCGCCCAGGCAGGCTCAGGACGACCAAGGAGGACTTCCGGGTGGACGAGATCTTCGACCTCGGTCAGGTCGAGCAGGATAGAAAGGAGGGCTACGTCCCCGTCTACTCTCTGAGGAAGCTCGGGCTGGACACGCCACACGCCGCAAAGGAGCTGGCGGACGCCCTGAAGAGCAACGTGAACTTTGCCGGCCTCAAGGACAGCGACGCCATCACCACCCAGTACGCGAGCGCGAGGAGCAGCCGGGCGGAGGACCCGGTGACGGTGAAGGGGAAGGGCTTCGAGGCCGAGAGGGTCGGCTACATGCCCAGGCCGATCACCAGGGGAATGATCTCCGGGAACGGTTTCAGGATAGTCGTGCGGACGCAGGAGGACATCACGGAGGCGATAGATGCGGCGTATCGGCTGTGTTCGGCCAGGAAGCTGCCCAACTTCTTCGGGTATCAGCGGTTCGGTCTGAAGAGCATGGTCAACCACAGGGTCGGGAAGGCGGTGCTGATGCGCGACTTCAAAGGCGCCATAGAACTGATGATGTGCGAGCCTCGCAAGGGAGAGAGGCCTGAAGCCTCGGAGGCCAGGACCATGTTTCGCGAGGCGCGCTACCGCGAGGCTCAGAGGCTCCTGTCACCGATGCAGGACACCGAGAGGAGGGTCGCGGGATACCTGGCAGACAAGCCAGGCGACTACTTTGGAGCGTTCAGGAGGGTCCCGATACTGCCCAGGAGGCTCCTCGTCCAGTCATACCAGGCGTACCTCTTCAACCTGACTTTGAGCCGGGCGGTCCACGCCGGGCTCGACCTTTCGGAGGCGGAGAAAGGGGACAACTGGACCGAGCTCGCCGAGGATGGCCTGCGCATCGGAAAGACCCACGGAGTCAAGGAGCCCGAGCCCGAGAAGGCGCTGCCCCTAGTCCAGCTCGTCGGGTACGCGTTCAGGGACTACGGTTCCAGGTTCGACCAGCTCATACTCCCGATCCTGAAGGAGGAGGGGATCACGGCCTCGCAGTTCTACATAAAGGAGGCAGAAGAGGTCAGCAACGAAGGCGGCTTCAGGCAGGCGCCGCTGCTGGCGACGGGCATGGGGCGCGAGAGCGTCGAGGGGGGTGTCG